>OFMI01000041.1_pt1 | contig 115388 bp, 109 predicted proteins | sample 1541741 | NCBI WGS metagenome assembly OFMI01 (sample SAMN04209219, study PRJEB22552) | human gut metagenome | biome: gut; material: feces | host: Homo sapiens | place: USA: Oklahoma | reverse complement strand
CCGCTTCATTGTATCTTAAGGTACCTGTCGGTACTGAGCCCTTATAGGGCCTAATCAGGCCCCTGGCTTTGCCGGTAGTTATAACTTGTCGGCTTTCGCAGAAAGAGAAACCCCGGCAGGGCCGGGGAAGGTAAACGGCTTTCATTTCAAGCTTCGTGCGAGGCGGGAAGCGAAAAACCGCCTTGCGGCTAGTAGGGTTCTCCCGAAAAAGCAATGCCCTACGGGCCGCCGGGCCGGTCATACAGAAAGCGGGCTCTATTCAGCGCTTTCTGAAAGGCCTGCCGGTATGGGGCCCTTCCATTGCTTACACAGGTTCCCGGCTTTGGCAGGTCTGACCTTTGCTTTTTTGCAGCAAAAGGGCTTTTCAGGCAAGCATCTGGGGCAATTTTTCCTTCAATATGCGCAGCGCAAGCTGCGCGGCATCATCATCCTGCCCCTGCTGCAGCATTTCGTACAGCTTTTCTGTCTGCGCCTGCCGGGCCTCCCGGCGCTCATCTTCCTTGCGCTGGCGAAGCTGCGCCGCCAGCCGTTCCACGTCTGCCCGGCTGCGCGGAAGCTTTTTGCAGCGAAGAAATTCTTCATACGCATCGCAGTAAAGCTCTACTTCATCGGTGAAGGCAACTTGGCTGCCGTGGTCCAGCCAAAGGATTTTGTTACACATCTCGCGCACCTGCGAAATGGAATGTGACACCAGAATACCCGTGACGCCGCCCGAAAGTATCTCTTTCATTTTATCGCCGCTTTTTTTGCGGAATGCGCCGTCGCCCACACTGAGCACTTCGTCCAGTATCAGTATATCAGGACTGACAAGGCACGCAATGGAAAAGGCAAGGCGGCTTTTCATGCCGCTGGAAAGCTGTTTGAACATATGCTCCTGAAAATCTTCCAGTTCTGCAAATTGGATGATTTCTTCATACTTTTCGTCCATGAAAGCGCGCGTGTAGCCCAAAAGCGCCCCGCGAAGATAGGTGTTTTCGCGCACGGTCAAATCGTTGTCAAAGCCGCTGGCAAGCTCCAGCAGGGCGGCGATGCTGCCATGCACCGCAACATGCCCGCCGGTGGGCTCCATAATACCCGTTATTGCTTTCAGCAGCGTGCTTTTCCCCGCGCCGTTTGAGCCGATGATGCCCAGCATGTCCCCCTTTTCCAGCGAAAAGGTCACGTTTTTGTCTGCCCAGAATTCTTTCACATGATAGTTGCCCTTCAGCCGCCTTACCACATATTCTTTCAGGCCGATGGATTTGAAATCTCCGGTGATATACCGGATGCTGACATTTTTACATTCAATTGCCGCCATACTGCCCCTCTTTACACGTAATACAGAAATTGCCGGTTGTACTTTTTGTAGATGTAACAGCCAAGCGCCAGAAAAATGCCCGCATAGAACAGGCACAGCAGGTGATAGGCCGGGGACGGCAGGTGGCCGTCAATCACCACTGTGCGGAAATATTTGATGTAAGTATACACCGGGTTGCACAGAAACAGCTTTTGCACGGCGGGGCTGAACTGGTCTACCTGATAAAAAATTGCCGAAAGATATGTGAGCAGGGTGAGAAACACATCGTACAAATACTGCACATCCCGAAAGAACACATAGAACGCGGAAAGTATCATGCCCACCCCAATGTTCATGGCAAGCAGGCAGACAATGGGAAACACCAGCGCCAGCATGTGCGGGCCGAAGGTGATGCCGTCGAACGCGCAGAAAATGAAATACACGCACAGCGTAAGCCCGAAGTTGACAAGCGCAGAGACGTTTTTCGAGAACAGGAACATATACTTCGGAACATTGATTTTTGTAAAGATGCGCGCGTTGCTCATCAGGCTGTTCATGCCGCCTTTGGTCGCCTCTTTATAGTAAGCCATCACCAGGTTGCCGCTGAACAGATAGGTGGTATAATGAGGCGTGTTGCGCCCGAAAAACTGGGTGAACACCAGCCGCATCACCAGCAGGGTGAGCAGGGGCGAAAGGACGCTCCATGCCATGCCCAGCGTGGTGCGCTTGTATTTTTGCTTAAAATCGCGCTTGACGAGTTCCGAAAATAGGAATTCCTTTTGCAATGTTTTTCTAAGAAAAAGGGATTTTTCCATTATTCCTACCCTTTATTTATAAAATTTTGTATGTACAAAAAGGCTTTAAGCCGCCCTTTTATGCTCACTGTATGCTTTCTTAAAAATGTAGAAACAAGCATAACTACAATAGCTGTTAAAAAAGAACAAATTATATATATCCCAATTTTTTCAGCATGACTATATATATCAGTCAACAGGAAATTCAAATTTTTAGCCCAAAAAATATGGCACAAATAAATTGAAAGGCTAAATTTTCCTAAGAAGAAACATACTTGGTTTTGAAAAAAAATTTTTTCTATACCTTTTTGACTAAAAGAACACATAACTGCAAACCAAAACACAAATAAGAATATGTAATCTCTCCTATCGCCGCTTCGGAACCACATATAAGCGATGATTACCCCATACATACACCATTTCATAACAGATAAAAAAACTTTTCCTTTTTTATTAAGTTGAACTGGAGAAAAGTGCTGTACTATTTCATACCCAATTACTCCCAGACTAATTTCTGAAATTGCACGAATATTCCCTTTATAAGTAAAGCCTATCCATTGAGTAGGAGAACGTAAAGTTCCATAATTTTGATATAAATAACCCAACATAAGAATCACTGCAACTGGCAGAATAATTTTCGTCATATTATCTGGGTATTTCCTAATCAATGGATATAAAATTGCCATACTTATCAACATGGAAGATAGATACCACACTACGACATTGAACGTGGTGCTCCCAATTCCCGCCATAAATAATAGGCTTCCTTCTCCGAATCCGTCCATAAGCATAGAAAGAAACCCTCTAATTGTCTTTTCTTCTCTAGCCACATAATTAATCAACAAAGCCAATACCCATGCAATAATCATCTCCGGGAAAAATCCTTTTATCTTTTTGGTCAGAAAACCTACTGTTTCTCTTCCTAATAAACAATTGTCCCCCCCCCGCAAACATTTATGAATAGAGGCCATCATTAAATATCCCGAAACAAGGAAGAAAAATTCAACCGCAAAAGCGCCCCCAAGAAATGGATACCATTTTTTTCCGACAATATTGGATGAATGCCGCAATAGAATAATTAAAGAAAATAGAAACCGAAGGAAATCTATTTCTCCGTTCCGCATATTTTCTCCCTGCATTTTCATAGATATATCTCCATCGCCTTTGTTATGGTCATTATTGATACAAACCTATTTTTTCCTGTTTTTCAACCTCGTTTTGAAGAAGCCGCAGCTTATGCATATTTTCATTTTCAATATCTCTACGCTGGATATAATATAACAGTTTTTGCTGCATTTGAGCGTCATACTGGTCGAAAGCAATTTCCACATCTATCTTGTGCGCTTTTCTCGCTTCTTCAGGCGGTAGTTCCCAATAGTCTCCATATTGTCCTGTCAGATAATGGTTATAATCTGGCATAGCACTAAATGTTCGGTCACCGAAAGGCACTTGAACGGAATTCTTAAAAGTAGCCTTACAGCAAGTACCTTTTATCCAGCCTTGGGCAACTACTTCTGCAACTTCTGTGGCATTACTGTCTTCATATCGTCGTGCTTCTAATTCTATCCTTCTACATACCACTCTTTGCAAACCCAACCAACGTCCTATTACACTAAGCGGGGTCTTTATAATTCTTTTTATTTGTGTTCGTCCAGTACCAACTGGAGCATTCAAAAACAATCGGACTTTCCTTAACTTACGTATCTGTTCAACCAACATCCTTTGATTGTACAATTCTGTTGGAATTACATCCAGCGGCAGAATGTCAATCCATAAACACTGCATAGCCGTAGATTTTGATTGGACTATTCGAGCACGGCAATCGACTAATCTTGCAAAAGTAATTCCTGGTGCACCATTATTTCCATCTACAATTTGATAATTAGGGTTGCTCAACTGTGCGCCGATATATGTTTTGACAAATCGCTCATAATCTTCACGCAGCATAAAAACATCAATATCATCATCCCAGGGAATGAAGCCCTGATGCCGAACTGCACCGAGCAGTGTTCCGCCTGCAAGCGAATAGGGGATATTTGCATTTTTACACAGGCGCTCAAATTCACACAACAAATCTGATACTATTAATTGGATTTCTTCGATACGGTCTAGTTTAATATAGCCCTGCATTTCATGTCTCTCCAAACACAGTTTGATATAACCTATTTAGCTCTATGCATTCTTCATAAGTAAAGCGCAGCGGTTCTAAACGGTGTTCCCGCAGCATAATCAAAAGTTCGCGCAAAACATACCGCATACCAGTTCCTTCATAATTATAACTGTATCGTTTTTTCGCTTTGGAGCTGTAATCTATCACTTCAAAATAACCAGTATTCCACCAATCGTCCGGTACCTTTATACAGCCTTTATCCCCCAAAATTGTTAATGAGCTGGGCAAGGCAATCTCCCGCCCAATTTCCACATCTGCAACTGCATCATCCATTTTCGAAAACAGTCTAAAATATCTTCCTCTTTTGCCCAGCGCCCTTTGAAGCTTAACCATTTCTGCCTCTTTATTCTTGAATAAACGGTAATATACATATAGTGCATATACTCCCGCACGTTTTATATTCAACGAAGGTTCGAACTCGTTGGTGATACAACAGTGCATCCCGATTATATCGCCTATAACGCCGCTTTCAATCATCCAAAACATTTGATTCAACGCCTGAATATAAGCCATTCGAATGCAAGGCATAAAAATGACATGTTTTTGTTTTGCCAATTCAATTAGTTCTTTAACACTTTGTACATGCGGGGATATGGGAAATGAACAAAGCACATGCTTACCTGCCACTAAAGCTGCTTTAGCATGTCTTACCATGTTTGCCTGATTTTCATGGATATATACAGCATCTATCCCATCAAAAAACGGTTTTAAATGTGTACAAAATCCTCCCAGCTCATTCTTTTGACACACCTTTTCAGCAATTTTTTCATTTTCACTGAAAGATTTATCTACATGCACTCCGCTTACATATTTGCTTTCCAAAACAAAATCATTGTCAAACATAGAATCCAGCATAAGGCCGATGTGAATATATTGTTCATTTAGGCGAATCTTTGTACTAGAAATATCTTTTGTACGCTCCAGATATACTACTTCACAATAAGCCTTTAGATAGTCAAACTTTCCACGCCAATCTGACCCGACCACCAGTATATCCACATCATACTTCTGAACGTCCTGTATTTTTTGTCCCTGAAATTCTTCGATGATAATTTCATCTGCAAAGCCAGTCTTTCGAACATTCTCTATGCGTTCAGGGAGACTGTCGCGCACACCTATTTTTCCTCTTTCAATGTCGAAGCTTTCCCCAGTAACACCTACAATCAAATAGTCGCCTAATTCTTTTGCACGCTTTAAGATATTGTAGTGGCCACGATGAAACAAGTCGAACGTCCCATATGTAATTACTTTCTTCATCTCTTAATTCTCCATACAGGTGTCACTAAGGTAATATTCCAGTTCATTTTGAGGTAACGCCGGCTCTTGATTGTATATCTCTTTCCCCAGTGTTGTCTTGGGGTATGCCATTGTAGGTTTATCAAATATAAATTCCAACAACAGCGGCGCGCCTTCTTTACGTTTTTTTAACGCATCATCTATTTCTTCCAGGTTCGTTATGCATGAAGCATCTATATCGTACGCATGAGCAATTGCCGAGAAAGAAGGTGCCATATAATCCGGAGCGGCAGCCCCAAAATGCATTTGAGCAAAGTAGGCATCTTGTTGCTGTGTAATAAGCCCCAACGACTTATTATTAAATACTACCAGTACAATATCACGCTGTTCACGCTTTAACCATTGCAGCTCCTGAATATTCATTTGCATGGCACCATCTCCGCAAAAGCAGTACACTGTTTTCCCCTTAGAAACTATGCTCGCGCCTATTGCAGCAGGCAATGCAAACCCCATAGCACCATGACCGCCCGAAAATAGAAACGTCTGACCGCCTTTACTGTGAAGTGACTGAGCAATCCACATCATATGCTGTCCAACATCACAGGCAATAATATCTCCAGATTTTATCCAAGGATTAAACATTTCTACCACACGGTTAGGATATCGCTGTTCACATTGAGCATCGAAATCCTCTACAAAGTGTTTATATCGTCTGCAAAAATCAAGCCATGCCGGTGCACATGGGGTCCACTTTTCCCATGCATACTTCTGCTTTCTCAGTAATTCTGCAAGTATCGCTGTATCCATGAGAAAACCTTGTTCGTCCGGCTTAATTTTCCGCTTTAATTCCTCCGAATCAACATCAAACCGAATCACTTTTGCATCTGGTGCAAAACGAGATATCTTAGTTCCTGTTTGACGCGTACACAGAGAACATCCTATGGAAATAATCAAATCACTTTTCCCTGAAACAATCATATTGGCATATCTATGCCCATACGCACCACCAAGATATCCAAAATTCAATTCATGATTATAAGCTATGCAACCTTTTGCAAGCAAACTAGTGACAATTGGAATTTTTAAAGCCTGTGCAAAGTCAATAAAAATTGAGTAGTCCTGCGCAGCTATGCCATTGCCTAATAACAATACTGGTCTATAAGCATTTTGTAAGGCAACTTTCAGTGTCGATAAGACGTCCTCTGTACAAAAGGTCTTATCAATGTCAGTCTGATAGCCACACAATTTGTCCGGCTCAATATCCGCACTTTGAATATTCATGGGCAAATCCAAAACGACTGGTCCCTTACGCCCCGTAGTCGCAAAAAAATAGGCTTTCTCAAGTTCATAACGTATCTGTTCAGGTTTAGTAATTTGTACTGCATATTTTGATATGGGACGACAAATCTCCACTGTTTTTGTCTCTTGAAAGCCTGCCTGCCGCAAATTAGGCAAATTTTCATAATATTCAAATGTATTAATTTGTCCCATGATAAAAATAGCAGGAATAGAATCATAATATGCATTTGCTATTCCAGACACCATATTCAAGGCCCCCGGCCCGCTTGTTGCATAACCTACACCGCATTTTCCTGATGTACACGCATACCCGCAGACAGCAAATGCCGCCCCTTGTTCATTGTAACAAACATGGTTGCGGGCAACAGCATTTTTTCCTATTGAGTCCACCAAGTGTGCAATCATCGTCCCTTGATATCCAAAAAAGTCAGTAATTTCCCGTTCCACAAAAAATTGCACTATATAATCAGACAACTTCATTTTCAGCGCACCTCTTCAGTACCTATTTATAGTTATATCCACCGTCCACAGAAATAACATTTCCATTCATATATGGATTTTCTAATACGTTTATAATTACCTTTGCTACTTCATCCGGTTTTCCAAAACGGTGTGCAGCAATTTTTTGCCGAATACTTTCCAAATGCTCTTTCGTACGGTTTCCGGGAAACATATCTGTTTCAATAAAAGCCGGTGCAACTGCATTCACCGTAACGCCGCGTGATTCAAACTCTTTTACCAGCATCTTTGTCAGGAATATTTCCGCCGCCTTTGTCAAACCATAGGGGATATATGTGGAGTGGGGATAAATCCCCACATGTGAGCTCACAAACATAATTGCTCCACCGTCACAAATTTTATCCGCTAGCTTTTGAACTAAAAAGAATGGTGCAAATAAATTCATACGAAACATTGTTTCCATTTCAACCGATGTAATTCGCGCAAAAGTGTTACGTGTAATACCATTAGAGGCCGCATTTAAGACCACTCCGCTTAGAATGTGTTGTTCAAAATCTATTTGACTTACAAATGATTCAAGAGAATCAATATCAGACATATCTGCTTTAATTATCTTATAACTATCAGCATATCCTTTTGCATCCAACATTTTGCCACACTGAACAGCGGCATTTTCATCATGTGCATAGTTTAAGTAGACAAAATAATTTGATTCCAAAGCCTTTATAGCTGTTGCTTTTCCAATTCCTTTGGTGGAACCTGTAATCACAATTGCTTTTTTCATAATTGCATTCCTCTTATTTCTTTTCCTGAAATAATGTTTGACGGAACTGTTCATGGCGCGCGGCGTTTTTTTCATCTTTTACCGGGTAGATATAGTTTTCCCCATAATTCATGCGCAGTATTTCATCATAATACGCACTAATCCAAAATTTACGATTCTCGAATGTTATCTCTACAAACTTTTCCATGTAATACGACGGAATACATCTGTTCAGATATCTAACTGAATCATTCGAAAGGTGAAGCGTATCACAGGTACCAACAAATGCTTTTTCGCAAAAATTCTTGTACCATCTGACTTTCAAGTTTTTAGGAAACAGACATCCTAATACCCAAACGCCTTTATAAATCAAAGTTTTTATCACACCGTGTTCTTGTGCCCGCGTTAACTTTATTGTCTTTGTTGTTTTCAGCATTGCTTGGAGCATGGCAATACCACAAATGCGCAATTTTCTCAAAACAGGATTTTGTGTAATATAATCATAAACAAATATATCCGTGGTAGCGCCACTATGGTCTACATCGAATACTTGCAAAGCGCCTGCTGTAAATCCTTCACAAATTTTACACGTTACGCTTTCATGTACAAATATCTGTTTGAAGCGTTCATATTCTGTACGCACCATGGCAATATCCACATCATCATCCCAAGGAATAAAACCGTGGTTTCTGACAGCCCCCAGTAAGGTTCCTCCTTGCAACGTGTATTTGATTTCATGTTTGCGACATACTCTATCAATTTCGCAAAGCTGCAAGAATAATCGGTTTTGAATCTCATTCATTATTTACACCTGTCAACATAGTCAAAACCAGCCTCAATATCCAAATGCACAAATTCAAACCTTTTCAAAGGCGGCTTCCTATAAAAGCTAATTTTCTTTTTTCGCCCGCAGCAGCGCGCTTTCCACCACCGCGTCCATATCATAATAGCGGTATTCGCCAAGGCGGCCGCCGAATATGACGTGCGGCTCCCGCTTTGCCAGCGCGGCATAACGGGCGTAAAGCGCATTGTTTTTTTCATCGTTCACGGGGTAATACGGCTCCTGCCCGGGCTTCCACTCGGTGCTGTATTCGCGGCTTATCACCGTTTTGGGCTGCGTGCCGAATTCAAAGTGCTTGTGCTCGATAATGCGGGTATAGGGCGTTTCGGCGTCGGTGTAGTTTATCACGGCGTTGCCCTGATAATTCGGCATATCCAGCACCTGTGTCTCGAACCGCACGCTGCGGTATTCCAGCGGGCCATAGCAGCAGCCGAAATAGGCGTCTATGGGCCCGGTGTACACCACGCGCCTGGCCAAAGCGTCCAGCTGTGCCTTGTGCGCCAGATAATCTGTGTTCAGGCGCACGTCTGTCCCCTCCAGCATGTTCTGCACCATGGCGGTATAGCCGCCTATGGGGATGCCCTGGTACATGGCGTTGAAATAGTTGTTGTCAAAGGTGAACCGCACCGGCAGGCGCCGGATGATAAAGGCGGGCAGCTCGCGGCAGGGGCGGCCCCACTGCTTTTCCGTATAGCCTTTTACCAGCTTTTCATAAATATCCGTGCCCACAAGGCTGATGGCCTGCTGCTCCAAATTTTTGGGGGCCGCGCTGCCTGCGGCGGCGCGCTGCCGCTCTATTTCCGCCATAGCCTGCGCGGGCGTCGTTACACCCCACAGGCGGTTGAAGGTGTTCATGTTAAAGGGCAGGTTATACAATTCGCCCTTGTAATTTGCCATGGGGCTGTTGGTATAGCGGTTAAAGCGTGCAAAACGGCCCACATACTGCCAAACCTGTTCGCTGTTGGTGTGAAAGATGTGCGCGCCATAGCGGTGCACCTGAATGCCCTGCACCTCTTCGGTATACACATTGCCCGCTATATGCGCGCGCCGTTCCACCACAAGGCAGCGCCGGCCCGCCTGCTTTGCCTGCTGGGCAAACACAGCGCCGTACAGGCCCGCCCCCACAATAAGGTAATCATACTGTGCCACTTTTTGTTTCTTCCTTTGTACTTTCCAAAGTATCTGCCGGGCCAAGCGCGCGCCCTGCCGCCCACTTGCGGTGCAGAAAGGCCGCGCCCTTTTTCAGCCAATTCACGGGCTCTGTGCAAAGCACGGGCAGCTCCCGGTAGGGCAGGCCCTCCTGCAGCAGCCAAACATCCAGCAGGCGTTCGGCCACAAAGCCGAACACGCGCGCATCGTTGGCATTATAGCTGGAAATATCCAGCCGCCGCTCCAGCTCGAACAGCACGGCAAACAGCCAGGTGCAGTACCGCTGGGCCAGCTCTTTGTGCATCACAAACATATTGAAGCGGTGGCCGCTGCGCCTGCGCATCACCTCGTCAAAGGCGGGCAGGTATGCCTTCCAGCTTTCGGCCAATATTGCGCGCGTCACATCCAAATCCTGCCGGTGGTGGGCATGCACATATTGGCTGTAGTTCGTCTCTATCCAGTAATGGCGCTTTTTCGGAAGAAGGATATCACAGCCCTGCAAGGCGCGCTGCAGCTCCTTTTTGCCGGGCAGGCGGGCCCTGCCGCGCCCCAGCCCCGGCTTTGCCAGATAACGCCTGTAATGGGCAAGGCCAAGGTATTCGGCGTCAAGGTTTTTCCAGCCCCAATACAGCGCCGTAAGCTCGCAGTAATTCGGGTTTTTAGCCGAGATGTTCGGGCCGGTGTCATCCCCTGCAATATGCCCTATGGCGGGGTGCAGCGCGCGGCCTGCCTGCACAGGCACATACACGCTTCCCTCCGGCACAGTGCACGGCTTGTGCACCGCCACAAGTATCTTGATATCCATTTTCCGCTTCTCCTTACAGCTTTTCGCCGTTCACCCAGCCGCCGAACACTGTGCGCAGCAAAATTTTAATATCCAGTGCAATGCTCCAGTTTTCGATGTACCAGATGTCATACTGCACGCGCTTTTCAATGCTGGTATCGCCGCGCAGGCCGTTCACCTGCGCCCAGCCCGTAATGCCCGGCCGCACCTGCTGGCGCACAAGGTAAAGGGGTATTTCCTCTTTGAAGTGGTTTACATGAAAGGGTATCTCCGGCCGGGGGCCCACAAGACTCATGTCGCCCTTCAACACATTGAAAAACTGCGGCAGCTCGTCGATGCTGTATTTTCGGATAAAGCTGCCGAAGCGCGTTTTCCGTGCGTCCTCCTTCGTGCTCCAGCCGGTGTCCTCTGTGCCCGTCACGCGCATGCTGCGGAATTTGTACATGTAAAACGGCTTTTTGTTTTTGCCCACGCGCTTTTGCCGGAACAAAACAGGCCCCGGGCTGGAAAGCCGCACGCCCACAGCCGCTGCCAGCATCAGGGGGCTTGTGAGCAAAAGAAGCGCCAGCGAGCACGCAATATCCGCCGCGCGCTTGAACATGGCGCAGCCGATGTTATCCAGCGGGGTGGCGCGCATGTCGATAAGTTTGGTGCGGCCCACCACGTCGATGGTTGGGTGCGTGGGGATATAGTCGTTGTAGAAGGGGATGATGCTCACCCGCACGCCCTCTTTATCGGCCGCGGCCAGCACCTGACGCATAAAGCACACCTCGTGCGGCTCCAGCGCCACAATCACTTCATCCACCACGCGCGCGCTTAAAACACGGGGCAGGTCTTCATACGCGCCAAGGCATTTGCCCAGCTCCGGGCGCGGGGCCCGGCTGAGGTAGCCGTCCACGGTAAAGCCCATATGGGGGTTCGCCTTTACATCCTGCACATACTGGTGTGCAAAATGGCCGTTACCCACCACAACAACATGCTTCTGGTTATAGCCAAGCTTGCGGTAATGACGCAGAATGGAACGCACACAGGCGCGCTTGCCTAAAATGGACACGCTGGAAAGCGCCCAGAAGAAAAACAGCGCCAAGCGCGAAAAATCCACCACGCGCACAAAATATAACAGGGCCATCAGGGCCGTGACGCCCGCCGCATTCAGCAGCAGAATAACGACAGCCTCGCTGCCTGCATCCTGAAACCGGTAAGAGCCATACAAGCGCACAGTGCAGTAAACCAGCACCATCACCAGGCTGTAGCCTGCCGCCACGGCCGCGTGCCACAGCGCATTGCGAACGTGCACGGTGCCCTGCATCAGCCCAAAGCGAATGAACAGCGCCGCAAAATAGCACAGGAAAATGAGGCCTGCGTCAGAAACAATATTGAAAAAATTGATGAGCTTCTGGTTTCTGCGTATCACGGTTTGCGCACACCCTTTTTTCGTTCTTTGCAGGCGGGCTCAGCGCAAGCCCAGCTCTGCCAGGCGGCCCAGCTTTCCGTCTGCGGCGCCGCTGCGTCCGGGCCCCATGCGCGCCAGCGCGGCCTGCTGGCGGCGCACCCAGCGGCCCAGCGCAAGGCCATCCGCTGTTTTATAGCCCGCGGGCAGCTTCAAATCGCCGTGCCGGCTGTAATATTCGCGCGCGGCCTCATAGCATTTGTCCCAGTGCTGCTGTGCCTTTGTCTGCCACTGCATGCCAATGGCGTCCAGGCGCGCCGTCTGCTCCTGCGTCAGCTTTGCGCCCGCCATGGTGCCGCTGCGCACCGCGCGCTGCTTCAAAATCCACTTGCCCAGCGCCAGCCCGTCCTTTGTCCGGTAGGCCAGCGGCACATTCAGGTGCCCGTGCTTTGCGTAATACTCCGCCGCCGCAAGGTAGTTCTGCTCCCACCTCAGGCTGAACGGGCTCCACTGCATGCCGATGGCATCCAGCCGTGCAATGCGCTGCGCCGACAGCACCGTGCGCGACGCGTTTCCCGCGCGCTGCTGCCGGCAGTTCGTTATCCATTTCCCCAGCGCAAAGCCGTCCTGCGCCACATACCGCGCCGGCACCTGCAAATCTCCGTGCTCGCGGTAATACTGCCGGGCGTGCGCATAGCCGCGCTCCCACGCAAGCTCCAGCCGGTTTTCCCACTGCATGCCTATCTGATCCAGCGCCTGCACTTGCTGCGCCGTCAGCGTGCCGGGCGCCAGCCCGGCGTATACCCGCCTCTGCGTGCTGAGCCATTCCCCAAGCGCCAGCCCGTCCTCTGTTTTGAAGCGCCGCGGCACCAGCAGATTTCCATGCTTCTGCGCATATGCTTTTGCGGCTTCGTAATATTGCTGCCACCCGCTGCGCAGGCTTTCGTTCAGCTTTTCGAACAGCACGCGGCACTCCTGCACCTCGTCTATCAGCGTAAAGCGTTCTGTCACCACTTCGCTCAGGCGGCCCTCGGTGTAAAGTTGCTGCACCGCAGTTTCCATTTCCTCCTGCAATGCGCTGATGCTGTACAGGTTTTCAAAGTTGTTCACTACATCGAATATCACCGGCGCATGCTTTGCGCCCGCGGCCAGCGCGCGCCCCAGCTGCTGCTTATAGATGATAGGCGACACGGTGGGGCGGAACATGAACACGCCGTCGACGCCCTCCACATGGATGCCCTCGTTCAGCATGTCGATGCAGAACAGCAGCTTTAAATGCCCGCTGCTGTCCGCTTTGAACCGCTGGAAATCCTCGCTGGCATCCGGCGCATCCGTATACACCGAATAGATATGGGGTGCGGCGTCCACAGGCGCGAACCATTCCCGCGCTGCCTCCATCATACTGCGCATATGGGCAAAGCCCGCGCAGAAGCAGATGTACCTGCCCTCTTTGTTCGGGATATGGCGCGCTATGATGCGCGGCAGGCCGTCCGCCTTTTCCAGCGCGCGGCGCAGCGCCTCCAAATACCGCGCGCTCTGCACCCCCTGCCCTGCGCCCCGCACCGCCTTCACCTTTTTTTCATATGCCTCAAGGCTCTGCCGGTAAGAATACACCGAGCTCACATACACCGGCGCGGGCAGGATGCCTCGCACCACGGCCTCGCCCAGCGTCATATAGCTGGCGATATGCCCCTCGAACAGTTCCTGCGCCATATCGCGCCGGTTATCCAGATACCGCACATTCGTAGCCGAAAGCCCCAGCAGCCCGGCACGCGGGTATGCTGCCAGCAGCCTCTGCACCCCCTGGCCCCATTTCTCTGCCCCGCAGCGGTGAAATTCGTCCAGCACGATATATTCCGGGCACAGCAAAGCCAGCTCGTCCTCTGCAAGAAGCATCAGCTTGCTATATGTGACGAACTGGATGTTCCCGCAGGCCTCCGCCCCGGCCTTTTCCCAGTTTTCCAGTTGGGTGCGCACGATGTATTCGCTTGGCGTCAGCCACAGCACCCGCGTTGCAGCATGCCGCCGCGCCAGCTCAAAGCCGATGAACGACTTTCCTGTGCCCGTTGGGTGCACCACTGCCGCTTTGCCGCACGCAGCCATCATTTCTACCGCACGCTCGTATGCCTCCCGGTTGTGGGCATACAGCTCCAAGCCCATGGCGCACCTCCTCTCCGTTCCTTCCCCTGCCACATAATTACTGTTATGTGGCTTCTTCCGGCAGTTCATTTTGAAAACATTATACCATAAATTACGGAAAGTTCTAGCCCCTGACAAGATTCGACCAAATAACGGCATCTATTGCAACGCGGCGCGGCGGGGTTTCAGCGGTTTCCGCTGGTACTCGTCGGCCATTTTTTCATGATACGGCTGAAATTTGAAAATACCTCCACAAAGGCATTGCCCGGCAGGGCGGTGCCTTTTTTGTTTTGCCACATAACAGTAATTATGTGGCTTCTTTTTTTCTTTTTGCCCCAGTCAGTCTATCAGGCGCAGGCGTTCTATCTGCCGTGATTCCTGACGGCCGTCTGAAAGCGTGTATACGCGCGTGGTGTTGATGCTGCTGTGCCCCAGAAGGTCTGCCAGGCGCAGCAGGTCCTTCGACATCTCATAATATGTTTTTGCAAACAGGTGGCGCAGGTTGTGAGGGAACACCTTGGCCCGTTCCACATGCGCCGCGGCGCACAGCCGCTTCATTGATGCCCAAATATGGCTGCGGTCCAGCGGGCGCCCGTGCGATGTGACGAACACCGGCCCGCTGGATATCCGCCTGCGGGCCGCATACCGCCTCAGCTTGCGGCAAAGCTCTTTCGGCAAAAGCGCCACCCTGCGCTTGCCCTTGCAGCAAATAGCCATGCGGCCTGTCTGCAGGCTCTCTACCGTGACGAACCTCAGCTCGCTCACACGCAGCCCGGCGGCACACAGCGTCTGCATCACCAGCCACAGCGCTATGCTCTTTTGCTTTGCCGCCGCAAGCAGGCGCTGGTACTCGCCGCGCGTCAGCTTTCGTTCCTCCTGGCAGAACATCTGCCGCTGCATGCGCAGTGCTTTCACCGTGCACGCGCCATGGCCCGCATACCGCAGAAAGCCGTTCAGCGCCGCCAGCATGCTGTTCACGCTGGCCGGGGCATACCGTTCCGTAAGCCAGTGCTTATAGCTTATCACCCGTTCTTTCGTCACAGGCGCATGCATGTTCCACGCCAGAAACGTTTCAATATCGTGGCGGTATTTGTTTACCGTCGTTTCGCTGCGCTCCTGTTCTTTCAGAAACACTATGTACCCTGCCAGTGCCTCTTCCATCCTTCTTTCCCCTTTCCTTTTTATCCTACCAAATAGCGGCCAATTTCCCGCGGTGCCCGCCATGGGCCCGCAGCTCTTATTTATTGTAACGGAACCAGCCTGAAGCAGAAGTCGAATCGGCTGGGAAGCCCTGTACAGGCTGCCCGGCACATTGGCGTCTTTGCGCGCCGGGCAGCACGCCGGGCAGCACGCCGGGTAGCAAAAAAGGCGGGGTTTTGCCCCGCCTTTTTACTAAGCTATTTCTATTTTACTGCCCCGCAATACTATTTTATCTTCATGACCACAACACAGAGATGGGGCATATACCCTCCAAAAGAAGCCAGAGTTTATAAGGCGCTTTGCTGTTTGCCTTATATCTTGACCAATAACATCTCAAGGTCTCCTGTCACCAGCAATTCTTCCGGGCTGGCCGGCACAAATACTGTATCGCCCTTTCTTCTATTGAACAACACCTATCGTTTGGAAACGCCCCTCACTATTTTCTGGGCAAGTCGTTTTGCGCCAATCCCATCTACTGTTTGTTTCATTTGTGTGCTCATGCGTTTTCGCATCACTTCATCATGCATCAGTATCACCATTGCCTTATAAAGATACTGTGTAAAACCATCCTTGCGACAGTCTCCTGCATGCAGCATCAGTCCCTTCTTTTCAAACGATTCCGCACCAGGAATTTGATTATCAGCCAATATGTAGGTAATTGTTGGCGTTCCGCAGGCACACAGTTCATATAGCGTACTACCCGCGGCAGCAATCGCTATATCACACTCTTGCATCAGATATGCCATATTACTTACATTAACATGAAGCCGAACATTCGGCATGCTCTGCGCCATACGCGCCAGCGCATTTCTATTATGATTCATAGCCCCTATCACCATGTGAAACTGTATATCTTCCCACACAGGCACATCCTGAATCAGCGATAATAACCTCTGTGTCATATTTTCAGGATCAGCCCCACCAGCAGAAAACAGTACATGCCGAACATCTGCACAGATCCGCTTGGGAGGTAAGCACTTAAATTCCGTGCGCAACGGTGCATAGGCTGGCCCCAAAATCAAATAAGGATATTTATTCTGATAGTCCCGTTGGTACAGTTCTTCCCAGTCTGGTGCATAAATATTATAGTTGATAAGGATATCACAGGGGTAGGGAAATGTGAGCAAATCATCTATGTATACCACTTTTACACAACACATAAGTGCAGATAAATATTTTTTTGTTACCTGATAACTATCCACGATGACTGCTATTGGTTTAAGATTTTCAATCAAACCCATTAATTCCGGTAATTCGCCTTCTAATCCAGTACTGTTTATAGATGGATTCTCCAGCTTATGGCATAGGAAACCATGCTCCTTTACAATGCGGCAGATACATTCAGTTTCAAGCACAAAAAAGCAGGATATCCCTTCAGCACGTAATGCATCTGCAATTGATAGACAACGCATTAAATGGCCCATGCCGATTTGTGAATTTGCTGATACGCAAAATAAAATTGTTCTATTCAAGAGACTTACATCTCCTACACTTTTTAAGTCTCATTTTATTTATTTCTTTCTAAAAATTAATTCATCTGTTTTTTTCACCCCTATCATTGGTGTTGTCACTGAGCAAAGATGCGGTTTTTCACCATCTAATATTTGTATCCACCAAATAACATCTTGGAAACCCATTAAGTAACGGAAATGTACGGTACTACTCAATCGTGCATTGATTTCAAAAACGAATGGAATCTCCTGTTCCAAGCGAAATTGTACATTTATACTTCCCTGTAAATTAAAAGCATTCGAGAGTTTTTCCACCCATTCTGGTAACCAAGCAAAATTCACTGTCTCAACGTAAACACTCATACTCCCCATACCCAATTTCCTTTTATAGCAAATATACTCAGGTTTGTGGCATCCATCAGAGAATATAGCCATCGTATATTCTTGGTCAGGGGTACCTACTACGCGCTGCAATATCCATTTACCTGTCAAGGCTGCTTTTTTTATTTCTGAATTAGAATAAAAAATTTTGCTTTGCTTACTTCCACAACCTTTATCCAGTTTTGCAATAATTGGGAATTCTGAAAGATTTTCTTCCCCTACTCGCCATGTTTCCGGTGTTTGTATCCCGAATTTTGAAAGATATTTTGCCGTTTCGTATTTGCTGTTTGATAATCGCAGCAGCATATTTGACTGAATCATCACCTTAACGCCTAGCATAAGCAACTCATCTTTATGTCGGGATATCTCCAGAATTTCCCCCTCATTTACGGGAATAAAGTGAGTCACATTCTTTTGCAAACAAGTCTTTTTAACCGCTACAATATATTCCGGATCTGAAAACTCAGGCAAAATTATTACCTCATCTAACATGTCGGCGCTCTGAATATATTGTTGCAAATCGCTCCCAATAATTTTTTCATTTGGATATTGTTGTCGAATACATTTCACAATAGAGGCTCCTACGTCGCCACCAGCTGCCGTTACAAAAAACACCCTATCTTTCATATTATGCCCCATTACGTTTTAAAATTGTGTACCCATAATAATTTGTGCCTCGCCTCTGGACACATTCATATTCTAATTTTTTGATATCAATAAAAACTGTATGAAAATTCACTTGCACTTTTTGTTCTTCTAATATTAACGTGCAATAAGAAAAACCATTACCATCCCTTGGTTGTCCTAAAGAACCTGGATTTATAAATAAGTACCCTTGCTCATTTCTATACATTCTGTAATGTGTATGGCCGCATAAGACAATATCTGCTACACAATTTTGTTTTTTGATTTTTGTGTCAGGATAAATCCGCCCCTCTAATGGATTCATCGGGCTTCCATGGCAAAAGTAAATACTTTTATTTGCGACTTGGAGTTCTCCCTGTAAAGGCAATTCAGATAGATAAGATGTTACCCGCTTCTCGTTCCGAATATAGCATGGCCCATATTTTTGAACCAATTTGCATCGTTCGATTTCACTCATTTTCTTTTGGTAATAGGCATCGTGATTCCCTTGCACTGCCAATAACTTAGGAATACCTTGAAGTAAAGTTATTACCTCCAACTCATCAAAATAATAACCAACCGCATCACCTAAGAAGATAGTTCCGTCAGCTGACTTAAATTCTTGACTACTTAACATTGCACGAAGTGCCATGGCATTTCCATGCACATCGGAAAAAACTACAAGTTTTACCAAATCTTTTCGCATATTTCCTTTGCACTCCACTGGGAAACATATCTTTCTTCTATCTGTAAAGCAACGTCCTTTGGCAATCGGAGTTCTCCTCGCTCATAATAAGCATGAAATATGTGAGCATCTTTGCATTGTTCTGGCGAAGTCATACGAATTTGCCTTTGCATCCTCGTATCTACTACTCCCGGATCAAAGCAGACTACCAGCGCATTATTCTCTTCCTGCAGCGTACGAAGATACAAACTCATGTAGGCTTTTGCCGCACAATATAACGCCCAGCCATCAATTGGACGGTATGCTGCTCCCGAATCCAAGTGTATTATTTTCAACTTACCTTTTGCAAGGTGAACACTTTCATTGATAATTTGTGCACTAGCCAAGACGTTAACCAAGACATTATTTTTAATTGCTGTCGCTTCAAATGTTCCAATCTTTCCTATTGGCATAATCGTTCCGTTGCATAATATTAAAAACACCTCTTTTGCACGAATTATATGTTCATAAGGGCGCCCTGAAAAAAAAGGCTTCTCAGACAAACATGAAAAATCTTGTACAACAGTTAATACTCTAGAAGATTCAACACAAGTCTCACTACGTTGAACCAAAATAAAGTATGCATTCAGATATTTCGAATATAAAATTTCCATCAGGGCCTTACCAATCCCGCCGGAAGCACCTGTTATGATAAATACTGTCTCTTTACTCATAGTCTTTCTCCAAAATCGGAGTCCCTGCTTTCAAACACCTAGATGCCTTTCGTGTTAATAGTTTATCATAGCACTTAGGCGACAGTCCAGCACTAGGCCGCACACTGCGCACATTTTCCTGTGTAAATGGTTCCCCTTTTTGAATATCCTTCACAGCAAACAGGCTTCTGCGAAATGCCATGGACGCCTTTTCCTTTTTTGTGAGTGAATAATTGGGGCCCTGTGCTATGCGCTTGGCAGCACGCACATCCTTCACCATCTGCGCAAATTCTTCCATCTCCATGGAAAATTCACTGTCAGGGTTTTTTATTTTTCGCGAGATGCACACATGCTTTTCAACAACGCAGGCGCCAAGGGCAACACCCACCACCGCCGCAAGGCTACCCATGCTATGGTCTGAAAGCCCTATTGGAACACCAAAACGCTTGTACATATCCGGAATATTCGCAAGGTACATATCATCCCAATTGGCCGGATACTCACTACAACATTTCAAAAGAACAATCTGCTCATTTCCCATGCGGCGGCAGGCGGCCACAGCATCTTCGATTTCCTCAATGCTGCCCATACCGCATGAAATAATCATCGGCTTGCCTTTTGACGCCGTATATTCAATCAATGGAATATCCACCAATTCAAAGCTGGCAATTTTATAAGCCTCGCACCCGATTTTTTCTAAAAAATCTACTGCCGTATGGTCAAAGGGCGTAGAGAGAAAATCTATCCCTACCTTATCACATTCTTCTTTAATAATGGGCTGCCACTCCCACGGCGTATATGCGTCCTTGTACAAATCATATAATTTGTATCCGTCCCACAAACCGCCTTTTACGCGAAAGTGTTCATTGTCACAATTCAGCGTCAAAGTATCGGCTGTGTACGTCTGAATCTTCAAACAATCTGCGCCTGCACGTTTTGCCCCTCGCACAATTTCCAGCGCATTTTCCAGCTTACCTGCATGGTTTGCGCTCATTTCCGCTATCACATAAATTTGATGGTTTTGAATTGCGCTATTTATCCTCATCTCGCTTCCTCCTTTCTTCCATATACCGATACTTCATTTCGGCAATTTCCCAATCGGAAATATTGTCAATATCCTGCACTTCTGTTTCAGGCATGATAAGTGGAACAGTTTTCGGAGCGATTAGAGATTTATGCAATTGAAATCTTTTAACTTTGCATAAATAAAACTGTCCGCAGTCATGATAAATCGGCTCTAAATCTTGGCTCCTTGCACTTGCATATTGTGGATACTGATACTGAAGCAGATGTTCTTGAATCACAAAAGCACGCTGCGGTGGAAAACTATATTGCACGACCGGAACTACTGCATCTGCATCTTCACATTCCATACAGTCAAATGCATGCTGCAATTTTTCTGCCGTAACAAAGGGCGCGGTCGGATAGATACAGCATATTGTGTCGAATATATAGCCACATTTTTCGTATTCGGAAAGCACCTCCAACAACACTTGCGCTGTAGTAGCATAATCATCACTGTTTTTTCTGCTGCGCAAGAAGGGAACCTTTGCACCGTATTGTGCTGCAACTCGTGCAATTTTGGGGCTGTCGGTGGAGACCATCACCTGACTAAATCTTTTACATCCAAGGGCTGCTTCAATACTGTAAGTCAAAATTGGTCTGCCACAAAATTCTTTAATGTTTTTTTCTGGTATTCGTTTGGAGCCGCCGCGGGCGGTAATAACTGCCAAATTCTTCATCCCGCACCTCTTTAATTCAAGTGACATTTTCTATTTTTGGTTTTTGGCATAGCAATATATCACTTTTTTCACCGCATGAATAACATCTTCCACATCCTGATCCGTCATCTTAGGATACAACGGAATGCTCATAATCTCCTGATACACCTCTTCAGCTTTTGGGCATAAACCTTTTTGATATCCCAAATGTCGATAATAGGGAAACCAGTATACGGGCACATAATGCACCTGACACTGCACATTCTCCGCACTCATTGCATCAAAAAATTCGCGGCGTGTACAAGTAAGTTTATCCAATGCAAGGCGAATAATATATAAGTGCCGACATGTATCAGATTCTGGAATTTCTTTTTGAACAATCAGTTCCGGAATATTTAAAAATGCTTCGTTATATTTTTTTACAATTTCTTTGCGACGCTCAGCAAACATATTCAGCTTTTTCATCTGGCTGACAATCAGCGCCGCTTGAAAATCAGTGATTCTATAATTGTAACCAAGGTTTACCTGTTCATAATACCAAGGTCCTTCATGTGGCGCTTCCTCCATCATGGCCTCATCATGAGTAATACCGTGCGCATGCGCTAATACCAACTTTTTATAGTATTCTTCATTGTTGGTAGTCACAGCACCGCCTTCACCACCAGTAATTGTTTTAACCGGATGAAAACTAAAACATGTCATGTCCGCAAGGCTGCCCACCTGTTTCCCATCATACTTAGTTGCAATTGCGTGTGCAGCATCTTCGATAAACACCAAATGAAATTCTTCACATATCTCGCGTATTTCTTTATGCTTGACAGCCTGCCCAGTGAAATCTACTGCTATAATCGCTTTTGTTTTGGAAGTAATATGGGCGCGGATACTATCTGGGTCAATATTATATGTTTCAGGATCGATATCTGCAAATACCGGTGTCGCACCACAATACAAAGCGCAGTTCGCACTCGCTGCAAAGGTAAGCGGTGTAGTGATCACCTCATCGCCGGGCCCAATTCCAGCCGCGATACACGCGCAGTGAAGCGCCGCTGTCCCGTTACATACAGCAACTGCATATTTGGCGCCTGTATAGGCCTCCAAGGAGCGTTCCATCTCTTCTACTTTGGGGCCGCAGGTGATAAAATCACCTCTCAATACACCAGCTACTGCCTGCACGTCATCATCATCGATCCACTGTCGGCCATAATAAATTTTTCCGCTTCGAACGGGATAGCCGCCTTTTATTGCTAATTTTTCCATGATGAACAGCACCTCTTTTATAAATGTAAACTCATAATATCTCTGAAAAAATCTTGTATATTCTGTTTTGCATTTGGCTGCCATAAAGCTTTGCGCTTTTCTTCTAAAACACCGTTTTCTGATTGTAGCGGGTGCCGCACCAGTTCCATCAGCTGTGCGGCTGTAGAAAACCCGCGTGCCACACCCCAGTCAAGCAGAGGTTGTGTTTGTTCATGCGGTACATTTTCTGCAATGCAGATATTGGTATGCGGCATTGCAACCGCCTCAAGGCCTACGGTAGTACTGGCCATTACATGGTGCTTACCAAGTTTTAACCAATAATAAATGCCTTTATCCTGTCTTGTGATTACTTCGATATGTGGATTCTGAGAAAGCAATGGGTAATACAATTTCGGGTCTGTTGCCTGCAATGGATGCAACTTCATTAAAATGCGGTAGCCTTCAGCAGCAGCCATGTTGGAAAACTCATTGAGCAGATTCTCAAATTCCGGGTGTGATTCTGGATAAATAATTACTGTTTTTTCTTCTGTAAGCACATTAGCCTGTTTTTTGATCTGCACTTCCTGATAGGGGAACCCCACCGGAATAGCCTTTGTGCTAGGAAGCAGCTTTGTCCATTCAATGTGCTGCTGGCCAAACGCCAAAAAGTAATCCGGCGTATTATTATTCATCCCTCGTTGGTCTTCAAACCAGTATTCTTCATGGTTGTTGATGACACCATGCTGAAACTCGATTATTTTGATACCTCGACGCTTTGCAACACGATAAAATGCATACATTTGATCTTGGTAATAGCAGACAACCGCAATCGCTTTACATTTCACTTTGTCAAAAAATCGTTCCGCATATTTCTCATACGCATTGTCTAGTGGAATCCAATGTTGAATCTCCTGCTCCATTCGCTGCGCAGAAAGACTCCGCCCAAAACGCCGCTTCATTTTATCTTCCAAACCTTGCAAAAAGGTAAACTCTTTTTCATCCCGAGGCATTTTTTTGAGCATCTTGTGAACATAATAATTAATTTGCCCTTTCAAATATGGCCCCTCAAAAGTATGCACATCTTTCCAAGTAAGCATGTCTGGATCAACAAGGCACTTCATTGATAAAGCATTAATTTTTTCTGGCATCTGCCAACAGTCAAAAAACCGCTTTTTTGTATCTGGGTCATCTGTAAAACACACCATATCACAAACTGGCAGTTTACTGAAATTCCATATGCTTTTACAAGAAAATGCTAATACTTTGAATACAAATTTTGCTTTTGTCTTAGAACGCATTTCCTGATGCTTCAAGTCGTATTTCTCAATGCGGTCGCTGGCAATACCTTCGCATGCAATAAACCGCAACATCTGCCAATAGGGTACGCCATTATAAGTACGCTCAAACAGATGAAGTTCCTTTTCAAACTCGCAAAAATCGATTTTATTCATAAAGCTTTCCTCACTTAAAACAGGTTAAAAAACACTGCTTAATCAGATAAATGCGCGTCGTTCCACAATCTGACACAAGAGGATCACACCAATGACACTGGCAATTCCCCATCTTAAAGCTGGCAATGTAATTACTTCTGATGCAATAACACTTGTAATCAAGAGCGTTATACCTTTGCAATAAAATCCTATACTGAAATGGTAACCCCCAATATATTTTCTAACAAAAACATCATGAACTATCAACATGCAACCGTGCGATATACAGGTTGCAAATATAGCGCCAAGCATCGAAAAATGAGGAATCAGAATAGCATTCAAAATCACATTGATTACACCTGCGAATACATTTCCCAACCCGATAGCCTTTGTTTTCTTTTTGAAGAACTCATAATTAACGGGAAAGGTATACAAGAAGCCTAGATAAATCGCAATCGCGTAAAATGGGATAATTTCCACTGAGGGATAATAATTTGGGGACGCAACTACATAAAATGGCTCACGGTACGCGAAAAGAAAGGCACAAAAAACTCCTGTAATCAAATTTCGATAATGCCTCGCATGCTCTGTCACCCACTCTATATTATTCGAACAAAGAGCTTTGTTATATTCAGGCGACCATGCCGTAGCCACTGCCGTATATATTGTACTAAGAACTGTCGTTATACTCCCCGCAAAAGAGTAAATACCTGCAGTCTCATTTCCCATAAGTTGCTGTAACATGATACGGTCACATTGCACCATGATTCGGCTCGCAATAGCACTTAAAATCAGTGGCGCAGAAAGTCCAACGCAAAGTTTCCAATATTTTTTATTTAATCCGCCTTTTCCTTCAAGAATATTTTCAGCTGTTAAAATAAACCCAGCGGCAACATATGGAATCGCCGCCCCTAGTATGCGGCTTAAACTTTGTTGCAAACCACTTCTGGTAATCAGAACAATCGACAACAAAACCGTACTCAGACTAATCAACACTTTAAATATAAAATTTTTAAGTGCTTTCCGTTGAATGGCATATTTCACCGATGTAAATGAAAGCATTGCCGTTCCAAAGGAATGAATAAATAACAATGGTACAAGAGTTGTTCCAATTCCGAAAAAATCGATTTGTGTAATCTGACTCACTATAATACAAAGGGCAGCAATTAAGATAGAGTTTAACACCCCAAGTATAGTTACACTGGATACATAACATGGCCACTCCCTTTCGTTACTATTCATCACAATTTGAAGCGTACCATCGCTTCGCAAAAGGAGAACGGCTGATATGATAGCTACCCATGCCATATAAACAGAATATACGCCATAACTTTCGGGGGTAAGGAGTCTTGCAAATACTAGACCTGCTACAACACTAACCGTTTGTAAAATTAAATCTCCTGATAGATAAAGTATTGCCTGTTTAGAAAGAGATTGTTTTTGTTTCAAGATTTTTCCCTACTTAATATCTCAATATTTATCGGCCAAATCTATAACTGTAAACCACATAAGTGCCTGATACATCCCTGCTACATAACCACTCCACTGCGTTGTAATCTCAATATTTGTAGCACGATATGAATCCAGTGTATCCAGTGCATCTAAGATAAATTGTACAATTTCACTATCATCTTGATATTGATATACATGTTGTGGTACTATCTTGTCTTTGAGGTATTTTGCAAAATTAAACAGATGAAATTTTTGCAAGAAATGCTTCACCTTTTCTTTTCTTAGTTTTTCAACTGGATACGTTAATGAATTCGTTATTGAATCATATAGCCTCTCTTCACAATGGCAAAAATACGGATAAGACACTAATTGCGGATATAACCGATTTAAGAGTGCAATGTTTAATCGATACTCCTTTTTCCATTCATACGGAATGCACGATGCAATGTCCATCGTTTTCTTTTCAAACAACATACAATTTGAATATCTAAACAAGTTGATAAAATTGTGTAACATGCCATCACTTATCGGGCGCATCGAATCAATTTCCGCAATCGCCATTTGCTGATCAATAGCAGACTGACAGTTGTCTATTACCCTGAAATCATGCATAAAAAATTGATTCACAAAAGTGAATACTTTATCTGAAAGGCCTTTTAGTAGTTCAATATCAACCCATCCATCCCCCCCCCACTCTTGCTTAGTAAATTCCCAAACAGATTTAAATCCCTTTTTATGCGCCGTTATGCTATCTTTTTCTGCCAATATTTCTCCAGAAAGACCACTATCCAAATAATCGCCTTGTATACCATTTTCCATCATATCAACCCATATATGGTTGAATCCATAATGAAGCATATACTCACCGTACTTGCAAAATTCTCGATTTCCGATTCTTGCCCAATCTTCACAAAAATCCGAATCAATATTTTTTAAACAGTATTCAAGATTTTCCTTTCGAGCAATCATTTCCACAATATCTTTATCCATTGTTTTTGTATTTGTAATTCCGTCTTTCCCTACCCAATAGTTTATGACCGGCCTCTTCTCTGAAGCAAGATAACTTGCCAGCATTAGTCTTGAATCTGATCCTCCTGTCATGAGAATCTCCGGCTTACAAAACAGCTTATCACGCACTTTCATATACTTTCTAACCTCTACTTCAAGTGCATCAACAGCTTCACCAAAATTTTCAAATTTCCTTTTATAGTCGTTTAATTGGACATGTCCCAAGTGTACTTCGCATGATGTCAATTCAATCGTTAACACTTCATCCGCACGCAATCTTTTAATCTGTGAGAACACCGTGTTAGGAAAAGGTACTCGCCCACAGTGTGAAATGATTGCCGCAGCTGTAATCTCGTCGAACGAAGATTTTACACAAGCTTGTAAGTGCGCAAGCATATTGCAAAATAAAAACTCTCTCTTCTGATTGTCATAAAAATAATAGTAAGAGTAACATCCCGTTTCATCTACAAAGACATAAATCGTGTGTCCATCACACAATGCCACCGCATATTGTCCATAACAATTTTGCCGAATTTCCGTTAAAGTCATACCGGCCAAATAGTCATTAAGCATCTCTTCTAATGCCCGTTTTCCTGTATTTTCTTTGTAGATTAAAGTGCCGCAGCATATTACAAAGCCTTCATCATTGTGATATGCGTTCTCGTTATTAATTTTCAGCTTCTTATATGTTTGAAACCAAACATTCTCCGCAGCACATCCATCCGCATTTTTAGAAAACCCTGCATATGAATAGAGTTCTTTCAATTTTTCTCTCCAATTGCTTACATTTGTCAAAATCATATGTGCCATTTTATAACTCGCCTCTATTTCATAATTGGATTTTCAAGCCATTAATGGAAAATTGCGTTAAATATGGATGCATTGGCAAACTCAGCACCGTTTCACACAGCCGCTCGGCAACGGGACAATTTGCGGCAGCGCTTTCGGTGCCGGCAAATGCATTCTGCCGATGCATCGGCTTCGGGTAATACACCATCGTGGGAATGCCCCGTTCCCGCAGCTTTGCCTGCAAAGCCTCACGGTCTGCGCCCTGAGGCAACTGCACAGTGTACTGCGCCCAGCTGCTGGTGAAGCCCTGCGGACGATACGGCAGTACAAGGCCGCTGCCTTTCAATGCCTCATCATACCAGCGGGATACCTGCTCCACAGCCGCTAATTCATACTCACAAAATGCTCTGAATTTCACCTGTAAAATAGCAGCTTGCAGAGTGTCCAAGCGGCTGTTCAGGCCGATACGCACATTATCATATTTCATACCGCCTTTTCCATGCACTGCATAGCTGCGGATGAGCGCGGCCCATTCATCATTATTCGTGAAGATGGCACCACCGTCACCATAACATCCCAGCGGCTTTGCCGGAAAAAAGCTTGTTGTAGCTGCATCGCCGAAGCTGCCCACACGGCGGCCGTTCACTGTGCCGCCAAAGCCCTGTGCGCCATCCTCTAACAGCAACAGGCCATGCTTTTGACAGATCGCTTCGATTCGCGGATAATCGGCAGGCAGGCCGAACAAATCCACCGCGACCACAGCGCGCAGGCGGTATTTTCCCTGTGCCTTTACCTGCAATATTTTTTCTTCCAGCTTGTCCGGGGCAAGGTTGAAGGTATGCGCATCCACATCTACAAACAACGGTGTCGCGCCCGCGAACGCCACTGTTTCACCGCTGGCAAAAAAGGTGAAATCCGGCACAAGAACAGCATCGTCCGGCCCAATCCCCCAAGCCATCAGCACCAGCGAAAGCGCGTCCGTGCCATTTGCACAGGTAATGCAGTGCTTTGTGCCCACATATCCGGCAAGCTGCTGTTCCAGTTCTTTTACTTCATGCCCGGAGATAAAATCTGCCTGTGCGCACACTCTCTGCACAGCGGCATCAATTTGAGGTTTTAATACTTCATATTGCTTTTGCAAATCACGGAACTGCATAGTTTATTCTTCTTTCCCTGTATTTTCACAGAACATTTCCTGCTTATACTCTTCAAACCTCTCGAGCAGTGCTTGCTCTAATTTCAATGGCATTCGCCTGTGGATTGGATTATCTCCGCCAAAAATAAATTCGTGCTCCCCCTCGATTTTTTCTACTGCATTCACCAGCATCCCAACTTCCATTTCATATTGCCGCTGTGCGACAATATGAAATGTATCAAATGGATATATAGGGACTAGCCTTCACTCAATTATTTCACCTGCATCAATTTCTTCACCAAGCAGATGCGTCGTCACTCCAATAGGCATTTTTTCATAAACGGCCCATTTCAATGAATCTAACCCACGCGTATAAGGAATGAATCCCGGATGGGCGTTTATCACCTGGTATCTCTTTAAAAACTCCTGCGGTAAAATTCTTGCGCCGCATACTAAAAAAATTGTCTTCTCCGGCTCCAAAATTTCATCTACTGTATTGATTGCGCAATAATAATAGCCAAAATTCTTTGCAAGCACAGATGTTTCAATAGGGAGCTCGAAACCTGGGCGATGTAAAATAAGCGGCTGTCTCTTTTTCACATAGTGCAAAGGAAGTGCAAAAATCTTTACATATTTATAGCCCAACGCCTTCAGACGGCAGCAGGTATCATATGTTTTCCGATGCGGCGTCTGATAAGATAAAACTGCCAAGGGCCTACTGCTTGCCATATCACGCCGCCTCCTTTCGGAAAAGCGGCGTCAGAGCAGCTACACTTGCCCTCCCCTTGCGGACGCCTCGTGGAGAACAATGCGTTTTTCCATCTTCTCGTACCTTTTTCCGCAATCTGGGCAGCATAATGCTTTATTTAGCACCTGTCCACACCGGCAAACCCAGCCAATGTGTTTTGCAGGCACACCCGCCACCAACGCATGGGGAGGTACATCCTTTGTCACTACTGCTCCGGCAGCCACTGTGGCATACGCCCCGACAGTATGACCACATACAATCGTACAATTCGCACCCAAAGTGGCATCATGCTTTATCAGTGTTTTTTTATAATTTGCTGTACCTTTGGGAAAACGCGCACGCGGAGTCAAATCGTTCGTGAATACAGTGGAAGGCCCGCAGAACACATAATCCTCCAATTCAACACCCTCGTACACCGAGACATTATTCTGGAGCTTTACACCGTCGCCAATATGCACATTAGATGCTATATTCACATTCTGTCCCAGAGTACAGTTCTTTCCAATGCTGGCTCCGCTTTGGATATGACAAAAGTGCCAAACCTTTGTACCGGCCCCAATTTCTGCCCCCTTGTCCACAAAGGAGCTTTCATGTATGAAGGCTTCCATTTCCAAACATCCCCTTCATATCCTCACTTGCAAAATCTTTCAGCGGCAGCTTTACAGGCTGGCCCGTTTTACAGCTTTTATAAATAGCCAGCACCAGCTCTAAGGCATTGCGCCCAGCCACAGCATCCACATAAGGCTTTCGGCGGTTTTGAATTGCATCGATCACATCGGCATACAGGCTGGTGTGGCCGTTGCCATATACATTGCTGGTCTGCTCTTCCAGCCCCTTGTTTACCATATCTGCTTCCGTTTCATCGGCAAAATCCCACACATCCAGATTATTGGTAGATTTGCCGCCTATCTTTACTGTGCCCCTTTCACCAAACAGAAACAGTGTTTCTTCCAAATTTTTCGGGTACACATTCGTAGTTCCTTCTACCGTGGCCACTGCGCCGTTTTTGAACCTTACCACTGCCATACCGATATCTTCCGCTTCAAGATAATCATGGAACTGCTGTCTGGTAACGCCATACACCTCGTCCACATCGTTGCCCATCATCCAGCGCAGAAGGTCAATACCATGGATGCACTGGTTCATCAGGCAGCCGCCGTCCTGCGCCCAAGTCCCCCGCCAGGGGGCCTGCTCGTAGTAAGCCTTATTGCGGTTCCAGCGCACATGGATGCTGCCATGGCTCAGGCGGCCGAAGCGTCCGGCTTCCAACGCCTGCCGCGTTTTCTTCACAGCCACATTGAAGCGGTTCTGGTGGCAAGCACACACCGTCACGCCCTTTTCTTCGCTGCGGCGAATGATCTCTTCGGCATCTGCCATACACATAGCTATGGGCTTTTCAATGATAACGTTGATACCCGCATCAATGCAGGCCAGCGCGATTTGCGCATGCAGGCCGCTTTCAGTCGCAATGGCGACAAGCCTCAGCTCTGGGTTCTCTTTCAAGAGGCGTGTGTAATCTGTGTAGCGGGCAATGCCGGCTCTGCCTTCAAGACCGTGCTTAGCCAAAAGGCTTTCCATTCGCTCCGGTACAATATCACACACGGCCACAAGCTCCAAATTATTATTCAAGACGGCTTTGATGTGGTTCGTGGCAATACGGCCGCAGCCAATCAGGGCGTATTTCATAAAATCTCCTTATAATCATTTAAAACGCATATATATTTTTTTCAAAAAAGGCTCCAATTTCTCTTGTTTAAAATCGCTATGCTGTCTGATAGGCGCCTTCACACATTCTTCTAAGTCATCAAGTGAAATTCCGATATTTTGAGAAATCAGTTTTTTCACGTCATCCATATATTTTTCTTCGTACAGTGGTTGCGATAATTCCTCCAGAGCTTGCTCACGAGTCATCTGACCAGAAACAATCATACTAGACAAGTGACTTGTCCTTTTATCTACATGAAATCTTTTAGGAAACCAATAAAGCTGAATAAATGCTGTCAAATAATTTTCAAGATGCTTACGCCCATAGTATTCAAAACCACAAAATTCATTTAACTCTTTGAATGCTTTATCACGGTTATAGTCAATATAGTCTAATGGACAAATAGTTTTCCATCCAAGAAGCCACTTGTCAATTACTTTGCGCATAGATGATGTAAACTGCAATTTATCAATGGGCTCCTCACCATATTTTTGATGAATATCTCTTAAATTTTTTAGGTCATAGGCTGAACCTGTATTCCCCTTTTGTAAAATGCACTCCAATGCAAAATTTGACCCTGATAAAAAGTATTTAAGCTTATTTTCATGGGCAAAACGATATAAGAATGCAAAAAGTATATTGTCCTGCGGTGCAGCTAAATTAGGTACACCCGCTTTTACATAGGCTTTAAGCAAGGCGTTATACTGCTCTGCATCCGGATAAATTGTAACAAGTTCGATTTTAGCCTTTTCACACAAATTTTGAATGTTTTTTTTTGATACTTCAGTATCATATCCGTCATCTATATGAACGGCGGCAACTCGCAGCCCCCACTTCTGCGTACCGAGATATGCTAAATATGAACTGTCTAGTCCTCCTGAAATCCCCATCAAGCAATCATATTTTTTCCCTTGTCCTTCATGCTTAAGAACCTGCACCATGTCTTCTATTTTTTTCTGCCCTTGCGCATTAGGAAAATACCAATTTTTCTGCAAATTTAAAGCCGTGGAACAATAACTACATTTCCCTTCTTCATCAAATTTAATATAAGGGTCAGAAGAATTGTCCATAATACAGCGCGTGCAACGCTGAAACTGAGTCTTCATAAACAGGTTACCTCTTTCCATTAACATTTCTGTATCGCTTTAATTTTTGTGGGAACACAGCTGCATGATTGTTAGGCAAAGTATTGTATAAGACAACATTATCTCCTATTACGGCATATTCCTCTGCTATAAATCGGGCTCTAACATATGAAATATCCTGTTACTCCATGATATAGCTGCCATTATCCTCTTTACAGAACCTCGATATTTTCCCGCTCCGAAATATGCTTCATCACGTTTTTGGTATCGAAGATAACCTTAGCATTCTGCTGCACCATAGCATAATCCACATTGGTATGTGCACAGGTTACCATCACAAGATCCACATCACGTACGGCTTTTGGCGTCAGCACCGGAATACTATGCAACACCTTGCCGGCATGTCTGCACTGTGGTACCCACGGGTCGAAATAACTGACTTCTGCCCCAACTTTATTCAGCTCGTCTATCACGCGCAGCGCAGGGCTCTCCCGATAATCGTCGATATCCTGTTTATACGCCACACCCAGCACCAGCACCTTTGCACCATTGATCGCCTTTTTATGACGGTTCAGAATGTGCATGGCGCGCTCCACACAATATTCCGGCTGGCTGTCATTAATCACCATGCTGTTTTCGATGAGTGTGGTATGAAAGCCATATTCACGCGCTTTCCAAGTGAGATAATACGGGTCCAGCGGAATGCAGTGTCCTCCGAGGCCCGGGCCGGGGTAAAACGCTTGAAAACCGTATGGCTTTGTTTTGGCGGCATCTACTACTTCCCAGATGGAAATACCCATTTTATTGCATAGGCGAGCCAGTTCGTTCACAAGCCCAATGTTGATATTGCGGTAGGTGTTTTCCAAAATTTTCTCCATTTCGGCCACAGCCGGGCTGGAGACTTCCTTTACATCGCCCTCCAGCACGGCACGGTACATAGCCGCTATTACCTCTGTGGCATCCCTGCCCACGCCGCCTACTACTTTAGGGGTATTTTTTGTTTTGTAGATAAGGTTGCCCGGGTCTACCCGTTCAGGGCTGAAGCCAAGGTAAAAATCTTTGCCGCATACAAGGCCGCTGCCTTTTTCCAAAATGGGCTTGATAAGCTCCTCTGTTGTACCGGGGTATGTGGTGGATTCGAGCACTACCATTGTTTCCGGCTTCAGATACTTTGCTACTTCTGTGGCAGAATCGCGCACATAACGGATATCGGGCTCCTGATGAGCATCCAACGGAGTGGGTACGCAAATTGCAATAAAATCCACACCCTTAATAAAGCTGAAATCTGTGGTGGCGCGCAATTTACCCACTTTGACAAGTGCGGCAAGGTCGCTGTCTACCACATCGCCGATATAATTGTGTCCGGCGTTTACCATGTCTACTTTTTCGGCCTGTACATCAAAACCCACTGTTTCGAAACCGGCTTTTGCCTTTTCCACTGCAAGCGGCAGACCCACATAGCCAAGCCCCACCACGCCTACACGAACAGTCCTTTTATCTATTTTTCTCAAAAGGTTCTGTTTCATAATCGTCTTCCTCCATTTTCATCCAATCAAATCATCTCGTCAACTTTGAGAGCAGCCCTGAAAAATAATTTACGCTGTACTCTATTGAAAAATATTTTTCCGCATGTATACGTGCGTTTTTTTGAAGCTCTGCCTTTTGTTCTTGCGGCAGCTCTAAATAAGCCAAAATGACTTTGGCCAATGATTGCGGATTCCTATTACAAAATCGCGCAAAAGATTCATTCAAGAATTCAGTTGGATCCAGCGCATTTTTCGATGCAATCACACAACATCCGCTGGCGCACGCCTCCGCTACAACCTGCGAAGGGTAATTCATCCTTTGAAGAGAAAAAACCACTTCTGCTGTAGGAATATAATCTTGCGGCGATACATATCCCAACATCTGAACAATATCATCCAAATGATTCGCTTGTATTTCTGTCTGAAGCTCGTTCTCCTGATAACCTCTGCCGATAATAATCGCCTGATATCCATACTGTCGTATCGAATCTGCAATTTGCTTCAAGGCAGCTACCAATATCTGCGGGCCTTTGTCTTCACTCAACCGCGCCGCACTGAAAAGAAGCAGCTTTTGCTTTTTTTCAGGATGAAACAAAGTTAAATCCGTAAATGTGCCCGGTGTACAAGTTATCTTGCTTGCTTTACAAACCCTTTCTACCTTCGACGCATATTGAGGATAAAGCAAATCAATATGATCAACAACGTTCCAAAGCAATAAAGACAAACAGCGGAATTTCATTGAACCTGTTCGCTGTGCGAGGTACACGCTTGCCACTGTTTCAAGTGTTCTGATGTTTTGAAACCGCGCCAATATGACCAAGAGTGTCCACAAAAGAGAAGAATCTACAAAATGGAGTGCTTTATATCCTCCCGTCAGACATTCATTTACAAGTTGCCGTCTTGTATCGAAACATCTTACAGAATAAAAATCAGAGTAATCCAACCCCATTTGCTGCATAAGTTCCATTGTGTTCACTTGGGGAGATGATTGAAATATCACACAAATCCCATTTTGCTGTTTTGCTATTTCACTATAAACACGTAAAAGCCGCCTCTCTGCCCCGCCAAATCCCGTTTTAGAGCATAGAACTAATGCACATTTATCCATCTAGTTATAACACTCCATCACTTGCAAGATATAGGTTTCAATATTCATATAATCACTCACCACCTGCCGTGCAGAATCGCACATCATCGAATACTCCTGAGGCGAATACTGCACAAACTGCAATATCCGCTCTGCTAATTCTTCCACCATATCTCCTATTCCTCCGCAAGCGTCCGTGACGATATCTCTCACTCCACTTACAGGTGTGGCTACCAAGGGCTTTCCTAATGCCATCGACTCAATGGCCACCATCGGGAAACCCTCCCACAGTGAGGGCATCACCATCACTTTACAGGCGGCAATATAGGGAAAAGGATTTTTTTGAAAACCTACCAACTCTACATTATTTTTCAAGTGCAAATTATTGATTGTTTTCTCCACTTGCTCGTGTAGCTCTCCGTCACCAATCATCACCGCTTTTACATCCGGCAGCTCCTTTTTCACCTGTGCCACTATTTGCAGAAATCCAATCGGATTTTTCGGTTCTGAAAACCGACCGCAATATCCAAGCTCATACTTCTGCCCACAGGTAAATTCTAAGCTCTTTTTCTCAATTTCCTGTGCATCAATAACATTCGGCAAGGTAACAAACTTTTCCTTTTTTCCTTTAACAAAACGAAACTCATTGGGAATAGAAGAAGAAACACAAATGAGTTTTTTCGCCCGGCACGCTGTAATATATAAAGCAATGCTATTGAGACATATTGTTTTCAGCCACGGACAATTACTATGCAAATGCCCCACAGTATTTCTGAACAAGAGGGCAGCATAAAAGCTGGCCCTGTAGTCCATCGCATGCACAATATCCGGTTTAAAAGCCCGTATCGCACGCTTAACCGCAAGCAAAGAAAATCTGTCAAGCCCAATAAATGGGACACCCTGTTCACATACAAAATCTTCAATGCTACCATATGGGCTGCAATAGGCCACTTTATGCCCGCGCCTTTGCATTTGCACTGCAATTTGCAGCGTAACCTTTTCTCCGCCTGAGAAAATATTTGTAGGGGCTAAATACAATATCTTCATTTCATACCTCAGTACTTTTTGTCAGCATCGGAAACATAACGGGGAATGCCGATGCCTGATGACGGATGAACGAACCAAAATCCGGCTCAAACAGGAACGCCACCAAATACCAAGCCGCTGTTACGGCCAAAAGACGTTTTTCCGGCCAGCTCTCTTTCCATTTTCCACGCACAGCCGCCCAAACCGCACGGCATAACAGGCCTGTCCAGCATAGCTGCAGCACGACAAACGGCACATACTGCATTCCTTTCAAAATCAACTCGACTGGGAACATCATGCGGAAAGCAGCCAGAACATAGTTGACTATATACAGCGGAATCGTCCGATCCGGATTTTGTATTACATCCAGTATGATAGTATTCGCATCCGGGTCATTCCCTCTTGTGCGGTTCACGCCCATACGGCCATCAAAAAGTTGAATCAGAAGGCTTGGCTTAATAATCGCTACCAGAAAAACGAGAAACAGGATGACACAGATAATGCTGATAAGCAGCTTTTTTCGATATGCAGGGTTCCATTGCTTCCATGGCAGCCATGACAAAATCAGAAAAAAAGCTGTTCCCGCTGCAATAACAATGTAATAGCTGCGAAACAAAAAGCTCCATAGTATAAGTAAAACCGTGACCAGCGCATCTGCGGCTGCACTTCTTTCTTTTCGGCACATGGCCGCCATGAGCACAAGCAGAAAAAAGAAAAACTGTACCGCCTCTTTGTGGACATTCCACACAAATACCGGAAGCAGCACGCTGTATAGGCCGAAAAGCATATAATGCACCCATGTGGGCTGCAGATATTTCAGACCCAGCCATATGAGGAAGGGCAGCGCCAGGGCCCACACCACAATGCCGCCCCAAAGCTGTGAATCCATGGGAAGAAACCGTCCCATTGCCTGAAACAGCAGTGCCGTATTCGCATAGGAATCGGAAAACCCAAACTGCACGGTTCCCTGCATCATTCCCTGCACAGCGGTTGCATCCGAAAAATATTTATCCGGCAAGATAGTGAATTTCACAGCTTGCAGAAACAAACTTAAAGCAGCACAAATGCAAAGCAGAAATACAGTCTGGGCTCTATCCCTTTTTTCTTGTATGAATCGTGCTTTCATTGTTATCACTCAGCAATTTTTGACGATTTCAAATATTGAACTGCCAGAATGCCTCCAAGGCCGACGCAAAGTCCTGCCAGCATCCCCAAGGCCGCATATTTCTTTTTCGGTGATTCTTCTACCGACTCCGACATATCCTCCGTCTCTTTAGAAAGCTTAGCCTCTGCATATTCACGGCTGAGATAATCTTCCGCTTTGTCTAAAATCACATTTTGGAAATCCAAGGCGTTTTGCTCACTGGCCGCGCTCACTCTAACTTTGACATTGCGTCCCATAGAGGAAAACGAATAACCATACTCTGATTCTTTTTCTTCTTCTGCGATTTCTTTCAATTCATCATCCGTCGAAAGCAGCGTGGAAAGGACGTCTGCCAATGTTCTCTCCAGCAGATAACCCTCTTCCCCTTTTTGCTCCGAGACATGCACACTGTATGTCACAGACGAATTCCAGACAGGCACCGGCTCTTTCGCCAGCATCATCATGCCCACCGCGCCAAATGCGGCACACAAAAGCGGGATCCATATTTTTCGTCCAAGATACTTTATAACAGAAAGAATATCTATTTTTCTCATGAGAGGAATTCCTTTCTCCTGGTGATATAGTAGTCTTGCAGCCATTTCCCCGCAGAAAAGATGTCATACGCCTCTGGCAAAGCGCACGCTTTCTGCCGCTGTGCGTGCTGTATGGCATCAGCCCACACTTCCGCATTCTCAATAGAAAGCTGCCTTGCTGCCGGCGTCAGTATCACTTCTTTTGTCATTTTGTCGGAAAACAGGCACGGCAACCCATTGGCCTGCGCTTCTAAAGCTACCACCGGCAGCCCTTCATAGAAGCTGGGCAGACAGAACACATCCATCGCACTGTACAGTTTATTTACATCCTGCCGTGCACCGGTAAATACTATTCTTTCAGAAAGTCCAGCTTGTAGAGCCCGTTCCTGAATTTGATGTTCCAATTCGCCTTCTCCTACTAACAGCATGTAGGAATTGGGTTGTTCTTTCTTTAGCCTGGTGAACGTATCTATCAAAAACTTATGGTTCTTCTGATACATAAACCTCCCCACATGGCCTGCCACAAAAGCTTCTTGCGGAATCCCCAGCTCTGCACGCAGGCGGCATCTCGCCGTTTCATCATAGGTAAATTTATTTGTGTCAATCGCGTTTGGCATCACATGCACACAGCCGCGCTCAAAGCAGCGGCTGCCATACATCCACCGCCCCGCTCTTTCGCCGCATGCAAAATAGTCTGTGGCAAAAAGCTTTGTAAAAGGGCGAAGCAGATATTTTAAAAGTGTCTTCTTGCCTTCACCCCAGTGCGCTGTGGAATGGCTGTGACAAATGCGCACCGGCACACCGGCACGCCAAGCTGCAAACAGCGGAAACACTGACATCGTGGAAAGATGGGTATGAACGATTTGATAACCGTTCCTTTTGAAAGCATCATACAAAGCGCGCTGATAAGAAAGCACTTTTGTATAAGCCGGAATAGGGTAAATGCCTGCACCCATCTTTTTCAATTCTTCCCGCTGGGGGAAAACGCTGTCTTCAGCGAAATAAAAGTCAAACTGGACTTTGCCATGGTCTATGTGACGGTAATAGTTCATTACTACTGCTTCTATCCCGCCGCTGTCCATACGGTTCAGTACCTGCGCTATCCGAATCGGCTGTTTCATTTACAGAATTCTCCCGAGTTTAGCTGATATTTTCGCTGTTCTTCATTCCGCCGAATACGGTCATAAACAAAATCTTGATATCCAGCCAGAGGCTCCAGTTTTCGATATACCAAATGTCGTACTGCACGCGCTTTTCGATGCTGGTATCGCCGCGCAGGCCGTGCACCTGCGCCCAGCCCGTAATGCCCGGCCGCACCTGCTGGCGCACAAGGTAAAGCGGAATTTCCTCTTTGAAGTGGTTCACATGAAAGGGTATCTCCGGGCGGGGGCCGATAAGGCTCATGTCACCTTTTAGAACATTAAAAAATTGAGGCAGTTCATCGATGCTGTATTTTCGAATAAAGCTACCGAACCTTGTCTTTCTTGGGTCGTTGTCCGTGCTCCAGCCGGTATCTTCCGTGCCCGTCACACGCATGCTGCGAAATTTATACATGCGGAAGGGCTTTTTGTCTTTTCCCACACGTTCCTGCCGGAACAGAACGGGCCCCGGGCTGGAAAACCACACGCCCACGGCCGCCGCCAGCATCAGGGGGCTTGTCAATACAATAAGAACCAAGGCGCCCGCAATGTCCATGCACCGCTTGCAAGCGCGCAGCAGCACGTTGTCCAGCGGGGTGGCGCGCATGTTGATAAGCTTCGTTTTCCCTACCACATCAATAGATGGATGGGCCGGGATATAATCATTATAGAACGGAATGATGCTGATTCTTGCACCTAATTTGTCGGCAGCATCCAATACTTGCTTCATAAATTGGATTTCATGGGGTTCCAGTGCCACAATCACTTCATCCACCATGTTTTTTTCCAAAATATTTTCCAGTTCTTCATAAGTTCCCAAACACTTGCCCAATTCCGAACGCTGAACCTTGCTGATGTACCCGTCCACAGTAAAACCCATATGAGGGTTTGCCTTTACATCCTGCATATACTGGTGTGCAAAATGGCCGTTGCCCACTACAATAACATGCTTCTGGTTATAGCCAAGCTTACGGTAATGCCGCAGAACGGCACGCACACAAATGCGTTTTAACGACACAAAAAGCGTAGAGAGGGCAAAAAACATAAAGATTGCAAGGCGGGAAAAATCTGCAAAGCGCGTGACATACAAAAGCGCCGTGAGAACAGACACGCCCACGGCGTTTACCGTAAAAATCACCGCCAGCTCCCGCCCCTGAGACTGGAAGCGGTAGGAGCCGTACAGCCTGGCAGCGTAGAACACCACCACAAGCACCACAGCATACACCGCGGCAATTTCAAAATATTTGCGGTTCCACGCAAGCTGCAGCGCAGGTGCAATACCGTACATGATGTCAAAGCGGATATAGGTAGCCAGCAGGTAGGCGCAGAATACCAAAGCCGCATCCAGCAGCATATTGATGATATTCAGGATAGACTGATTTCTGCGTATCATGGCCGCTTCCTCTTTCCAAAGACAGGCTTCTGCATTATTCTGCAACAGTATACGAAATTTCGACACACTTATAAGTATGGTTATTATACTACATATGGTAAAGTTTGTCCAACCGGCGTGCGCACAAGGCATCTCCAAATTTTTTGTACGATGCCTGTATTATTTTTTAGGATACCCTTTTTTCATAACAAAACTGTAAAGAAAAAATTAAAGTTTACAGAAAATCACAGCCCCTGGCCGGCAGCATTCGGTTTGCCTTGCCCGGGGCTGTGATAGCTTTCTGATTTATCTGCTGCTTTATAGGGCAGGCGCCCCGCCTGCCGCTGGGCTTATCCCCCGCAGGGATAAGCAGGGGCATTGTCACGTATGTGGCTGTTGAGGGCAGGGCCCTCCATACACAGGTGCACCGCTGTTGTCGTAAACGTCTACGGCAGCGCCAGAATATTCGGCTCATACCCTACATATTTTTTCTTCGCATCCTCCAGAGCCTCTTCAAACGTCGCGCGTGTCTTTAACCCCATTCCGCGCGCGATGCCCGGTTCTCGGGCGTCCACGATATAAATTGCGCTCGTGTGCTCTTCCGCAAGATGCCCGCAACTCATCATGCTGAACCCATGGAACGGGTGACGCCCATTGTATCGCCAGCCAGCCGCCCTTCTCCACAGCCGCAGACCGAATGCAGCATGCCGAAAGGCGCGGCCGCATGGGCCGCGCCTTTCATAAGGAGAATTCAAAGAAAACATGCTCTTACCGCATTTTATTTCTTCAACACCGTACCAACGGCGTCCTTTAACGGATGGTGGCAGGCACAGAAATGACCCGGCTCCACCTCGCACATTTTTGGCGGTATTTTGCTGCATTCCTCTGTCGCATAGCGGCAGCGTGTGTGGAAATGGCACCCAGGAGGCGGTGCCGCCGGGCTGGGCAGATCGCCCTCCAAAATCACCTTTGGGCGCTTGTCGCGCAAAGAGGGGTCCGGAATCGGCACGGCCGACATCAGGCCCTCTGTATAAGGGTGGCGCGGGTGGCTGAAAATATCCTCTGTTTTGGCGTATTCCACAATACGGCCCAAGTACATCACTGCCACATGCGTGCTCACATGCTTCACCGAGGGAAGGGCGTGCGAAATGAAAATGTAGGTGAGTTCAAACTCCTTCTGCAGGCCCACCAGCAGGTTCAAAATCTGCGCCTGAATAGACACGTCCAGCGCCGAGATGGGTTCGTCGCAGATGATGAGCTTCGGGCGAAGGGCCAGCGCGCGGGCAATGCCGATGCGCTGGCGCTGCCCGCCGGAAAACTCGTGCGGAAAGCGGCCGATATACTCCTGCGGCAGACCCACTACTTCCATCAAGCGGCACACTGCCTTATGCAGCTCTTCCCCGCTGAGGTGTTCGTTGGCGCGGAACGGCTCTGCAATGAGGTCGAACACGCGCATGCGCGGGTCAAGCGAGGAGTATGGGTCCTGAAAAATCATCTGGATATCGCGGCGCAAGGGCTTGAGCTCTTTGGGCGACATTTTCGCAATATCCCTACCCTCGAACAAAACTTCGCCCTCACTTGGGTCCAAAAGGCGGATGATGCAGTTGCCGGTAGTGGATTTGCCGCAGCCGCTTTCCCCCACAAGGCCCAGCGTTTCGCCCGGACGGATGGCAAAGCTCACGCCGTCCACGGCGCGCAGGTACTGCTTGCCCTTGCCGATGGAGAAGCCGTGGGTAATATCAAAGTATTTTTTCAGGCCCTTCACTTCCAGCAGATATTCCGGGCGCTCTTTGGCGGTTTGGTTCTCGTTTGCCATGTTCAGCCCTCCTTCTCTGCCAAAAGGCAGCGCGAATAGTGGCCGGGGGCCACCTCTACCAGCGAAGGCATGGTGTTGCGGCACGCCTCGGTGGCATATTTGCACCTTGGATGAAAGCGGCAGCCTTTGGGCAGGTTGCTCAGGCTTGGCACAGTGCCTGCAATGGGCTCCAGCTCGTCCTCCTGCTGCTGCACGTTGATGGTGCTGTTCAACAGGCCCTGCGTGTAGGGGTGCTTGGGGTTGTGGAACAGCGTATATACGTCCGCCTCCTCCACAATCTGCCCGGTATACATCACCACAACGCGGTCTGCCATTTCTGCCACCACGCCCAAATCGTGCGTGATGAACAGGATGGAGGTGTCAAAATCCTTGATGAGGTTCTGCATCAGGTGCAGTATCTGCGCCTGAATGGTCACGTCCAGCGCCGTGGTGGGCTCGTCCGCTATCAGCAGCTTGGGATTGCACGAAAGCGCAATGGCTATCATGATGCGCTGGCGCATGCCGCCGGACAATTCGTGCGGGTAGCTTTTATACACAGCCTCCGGGCGGGGGATGCCTGTTTTGCGGATGATGTCGATGCTCATTTCCTTCGCCTGCTGCTTTGTGCAGCCGGGTATGTGCGTAAGGAACTGCTCGGAAAGCTGGTTGCCAATGGTGTACAGCGGGTTCAGGCTGGTGAGTGGGTCCTGAAAAATCATGGCCATCTCAGTACCGCGCATTTTGCGCTTGACTTTGGGCGGAATGGTGGTGAGGTCTTTCCCGTCCAGAACCATGTGCTCTGCCTTCACCTCGCCCGGGCGCTCTATCAAGTCCATCACCGCAAGGCTGGTGACGCTTTTGCCGCAGCCGCTCTCGCCCACAAGGGCAAGCAGCTCGCCCTTTTTCACTTGAAAATCCAAGTGTTCCACGGCGTTCACATAGCCCTTTTTCGTTTTGAAGCGGATGTTCAGGTCTTTAACATCCAACAGAACATCGCTTTTGGTTTTTGCCGCATTCGGTTCCATATGCATACCCCTCCTTTCAGCGCAGGCCCTGGTTCTTCGGGTCCAGCACGTCCCGCAGCCAGTTGCCCAGCAGCATGATGCCCAGCACGGTCAGGGAAATGGCAATGCCGGGGAATGTCGCCATCCACCAGTTGGTGGCCAGATAATTGCGGCCGTCCGAAAGCATTACGCCCCACGACACAGCGGGCGGCTGGATGCCAAGGCCCAGGAAGCTGAGCGACGCCTCAATCAGAATGCTGGAAGCCACGCTCAGGGTGGATACCACAATAAATGTGGGCAGGATATTCGGCAGGATATGCCGCAGCATAATCATTTTGCCGGAGGTGCCGATGGTGCGCGCCGCCTTGATGTATTCCTTGTTCTTCAGGCCCAGCACCTCGCTGCGCACCATGCGCGCATAGAACGGCCAGTTCGTCACACCTATCACAAACACCAGAGTGAGAACACCGGGGTCCATGATGGTGAGGATAACCATAGCGAACAGCGTGAGCGGGATGGAATAGAACGCATCTGTGATGCGCATGACAACAGAATCAATCCACCCGCCGAAATAGCCCGACAGGATACCCATGATGGTGCCGATAATGCCGGCCACCACCACCGAGAAAATACCCACCAGCAGCGACACGCGCGAGCCGATGAGGATGCGCGAGAACACGTCGCGCCCCAGAATATCCGTGCCGAGGATGTGCTCTGCAGAGCCGCCCTCAAGCCAGCATGGCGGCTGTGCCATATTGGCAAGGTCTATCTCTTCCGGCGTGCAGGGAATGATGACATTGGCAAAGACGGAGATAAGCACCACCACTAGAACAATAATAAAGCCCAGCATGCCCGAAGGGCTTTTCAGAAGAAGGCGCGGAAGGTCGAACAGGATAGAGCGCTCGCGCGCCTGCTTTTTTGCTTCGGAGGACGTTTTTGTTTTGTCAGCCATTGCTCTTTCCTCCTCTCAGTAGCGGATGCGCGGGTCGATGATGCAGTATACCAGGTCTGCCAGAAGGTTGGCCGCCATGGTGATAAGCGCAATGATTACCACGCACGCCTGCACCACGCTCATGTCATGCGAGCCGATGCTCTGCACCACAAGCTGCCCCAGGCCGGGCCATGCAAACACGGTTTCCGTAATAAGTGCGCCGCCCACAAGGTTCGGTATCTGCAGCGCAACAATGGTGACCACCGGCACCAGGGCGTTTTTGAAGGCGTGCTTGAACACCACCTTGCCGTTGGAGATGCCCTTGCTGCGGGCCGTGCGGATATAGTCCTGCTGCATAATCTCCAGCATGCCGCTGCGCACCAGCGGCACAATTTGCGTGGCCGTGTTGATGGTAAGCGTGGCGCAGGGAAGCACCAGGTTCAGCCATGTGCCGCGGCCCGACACCGGCAGCACCTTCAGCGTTACGCCGAACAGCAGGATGAGCATAATGCCCACCCAGAAGCTGGGCATGGAGCGCCCCAGAGAAGAAATGCCGCTGACCACCACGTCAAAGGGCGAATCCTTCGTATGGGCGCTGAGAATGCCCAGCGGAATGGCCACCAGAATAGAGCACAGCAGTGAAACGCTGGCAAGCTGCAGCGTGGCAGGCATTTTTTCCATCACCACACCCATGGCCGAAGTGCCGTAGCGGAAGCTCGTCCCGAAATCGCCGTGCAGGGCGTTTTTGATAAAAATGCCATACTGTACATACAGCGGTTCGTTCAGGCCAAGCGCCTCGCGCAGCACCTCGCGGTCTGATGCGGTGGCCTCCGGCGGCAGCAGCATTGCGGTGGGGTCGCCCGAGGCATTTACGAACAGGAATGTGATGATGGTGATGATGAACAGCACCGGTATCATCTGCAAAACCCTTCGTAGCATGTATTTCAGCATAACTTTCCTCCCCCTTTGTCTTTTTGAAGCGCGGTCATGTCGAACAGGGCGCGGCCCGGCCGCGCGGCTCATGTCCAAACAGCGGGAAACCACACGGCCGGCGGCGCTGCGGCCGGGGCGTTGGTTCCAAGCTGTTTGGGCACGAGCACAAGCCGGGTGCCTGAGCGCAGGGGCCCGGCGGCACAAAGCCGCCGGGCCCCCTGCCCAGTTAGAACCGACTTGGTTGTGCCTGTTATGTGTTTAGGCTTTGCGGATGGTGGTCAGGTTCCACACGTCGTCCAGACGGGGCACCATGGTGATGCTGTCGTTCACGCCGTAGCTGTTGTCGATTTGGCAAATGATGACATAGGGCACTTCGTCCGCCACCATCTGCTGCATCTCCTGGAACAGCTGGGTGCGCTCTTCTTCGTTCATGTTGAACTCGGCTTCATAGTACATGTCGATGTACTCCTGGTTGTTCCAGTTGCTTTCGCCAGAGGTGTTCTCACCGAAGTAGCCGATCATGCCGTAAGAGGCATCGAAGAAGCCAAGGCCGAAGCACGTCATGAAGCCATCCTCTGCGCTGTGGGCGCTGAACACGTTGGAATACGCGCTGGATTCCAGCAGCTGCAAATCCACCGTGATGCCCACCTGGCTCAGCATCGCCACAATGGCCTGCGAGATTTCGGAGTCCATCAGATAACGGCCAGTGGGGGCCTCAATCTTCATGCTGAAGCCGTCGGGGTAGCCCGCCTCAGCCAGAAGCTCTTTCGCCTTTTCGGGGTCGTAGTTGTACTTGCCCACAAGGTCCTCATTGCAGCCGTTCACGCCGCTGGGAATACGGGTGAGCATCGGGGTGCCGGCGCCCTGCAGGATGGTATCTACAATCGTCTTGTCGTCAATGGCATAGTCGATGGCCTGGCGCACGCGCAGGTCAGCGGTGGGGCCCTTGTCGGTTTTCAGCGCCAGCTGGTACACACGGGTAGACGGGCCGTTCACAACGCTCGTGCCCTCGTTGCCGTTCACGCGCTCCCACTCGGTGGGGATGACCATGTTCACGGCGTCCACATTGCCGGCAATCAGCTCGCCCACGCGGGTGGAGGATTCCGGGATCACACGGAAGATAACTTCCTCCCAATCCTCGTTCTTTTCGCCGTAGTAATCTTCAAAGGGCACCAGTGTGACGTGGTCGTCCTTCACATACTCGGTCAGCTTATACGGGCCGCTGCCAACGGGGGCGGCAAGGAAGGCATCCTCGCCGTTCTCCTCAATATAAGCCTTCGGCAGCACAGCGGCGCCGCCCTTGGCCAGCAGGTTCAGCATAATGGGGTACGGCTCTTTGCTGACGACATGCACGGTGTACTCGTCCACCGCCACAGCCTCTTTCAGCGGGCTGAAGTTCATATAGTCCGAGCTGGATTCATCCGTCATGACGCGCGTCAGGGAATACGCCACATCCTCAGCCGTCACGGGCGTGCCGTCATGGAACAGGGCGTCCTCGCGGATCTTGAACTCCCAGGTCACCTGATCCTCCAGCAGCTCGTAGCTCTCTGCCAGATCCATTACCAGTTCGCCGTTGTCGTCCTGCTTGACAAGGTTGCTGTACACGTTGTACAGCACGGACGTGGTGGTGCCGTTGTTCAGCGCCTGCGGGTCTGTCGTCAGCAGGTCGGCATTCATGGCAAGGGTGAGCGTGGTGCTGTCGTTGCCGGTGGCTGCTGCCGAGCCTGCGCTGGTGGATGCCGGTGCGCTGCTGCTTGCCGGGCTGCCGCCGCAGCCGGCCAGAACAGTGGCCAGCATCAGAACAGCAAGGCAAAGCGCAAGGCCGTTGCGAAGTTTCTTGTTCATACTTTTTCCTCCTTCTGATACGTTACACGTACAGTATATTTCTATCCGGCCAGGCCGGGTAGTTCCTGTCACTCCTGACGCGCGAACTCGTGCATCATGGTGGCCGTAATGCGGATCATGTCGTAAAACGCGTCCACTGCCAAATGCTCATTTGGGGAATGGATGTTCGCATTCTTGCTGGAAGCGCCGAACATGGCCGCGGGGATATTGGCCTCTTTGCAGAAGACGTACATCGGGGACGTGCCGCCCGAGGTGCACTGGATGCAGGGCTGTTCGTGGAACAGCGTTTCCATGGTGCGCACGATGGCCTTGCAGAAGGGCGAGTTCGGGTCGCTGCGGAAAGCAGGGCAGCCGGAATGGCATTTGATCTCAATATCGGCAAAGCCGTGCTTATCCAGATGCTGGCGCAGCAGCTTCAGGATGCGGTCCGGTTCCTGCCCGGGCACAAGGCGGAAATCTATTTTGCAGCTTGCCTTGCCCGGCAGCACCGTCTTGCTGCCCTCGCCCTGATAACCCGCCGTGATACCGCAGATATTGCAGGTGGGCTGATAATACAGGCGCTTGAGAAGGTCCTCGCCGTGCTCGTCATTGATGAACTTTTCAATACCCAGAATGTTTTTCTTTGTGTCTTCCTCACTGAATACGTCCGTTTTCAGTGCGTCCAGCTCAGCCTGCGAAATGGGCTGGATGCCGTCGTAGAAACCGTCGATCAGAATTTTGCCCGTCTTGTCACGCAGGGTGTTCAGCGCTTCCACCAGGTGCCACACGGCGCTGGGCATGATGGCCGCGTACATCGAGTGCGCGTCCTTCTCGCTCACCTTCGCGTGCAGCTCCACATATAAAAGGCCTTTTACGCCCATGGTGATCTCGGCCGGGCCGCCCTTTTCACGGTGGCCGCCCTCCCACACATAGCCGTCGCACTGAATCATCTCCGGATGTGCCTTGGCCACGCTCTCCAGATGGGGGCTGCCGCTCTCCTCTTCGCCTTCAAAACAGAACTTCACATTCAGGGGCAGCTTGCCATGCACCTTCTGCCATGCGTCCACTGCGCACAGACGGGTGACAAGGCCATCCTTGTTGTCCGCCACGCCGCGGGCATAGATAACGCCGTCGCGGATATCGGCCGAATACGGCGGGGTAATCCATTCATCAATGGGGTCCACCGGTTGCACGTCATAATGGTCATAGAAGCCGAACGTGCGGTCCACTTCGCCCTTTATCTCGCCGTAAATAAACGGGCTGCCGCCGGTCTCCAGCACGGTAGGCTCCACACCAAGCTTTTTCAGCTCGTCCACCACCATGCCGGCCATTTTTTCAATGCCTTCGCCCGTGGCCGCTATGCTGGGCTGGCGGCAGAAGCGCAGCAAAAGCTCCAGATATTCCTCTTTGTGCTCTTCAATGTAATCCAGTACCTTTTGCACTTTTTCGTCCATAATGAGCCTCCTTGAAGTTTTTTTCTGATATAAATATGGTATTTCAAGCACTCTGCCGGGCCTGGCCGGCCTTTGTGCGGGCATCCACCCACACGCCGCCCAGGCGGGACAGGATGCCGAAACCGAAAATCAGGCAGGTAAACAGCACCATCACGCTGCGGGCCGGAAGCTGGCTGTACAGCCAGCCGTACAAAAATGCGCCTGTGCTGCTGCCGATACCTTTGCTGGCCACCGTCTTCATCGTCTGGGCGGTGCTGCTCACCTCCCGGCTGAAGGTGCGGCCTATCATCAAAGTGATGGGCGTCAGGATAAGCGCCTGCGCGCTTCCGCCGATAAAATGAAACACGGCTACCAGAAAAAACGGGAACTGCTGCGTTCCAATCAGCGCAAGAGAAAGAATGCGCCCGCTGAACACCAGAAAACCCAGCATTACCATTGTTTTGGGGTGCAGCACCGGCTGGATGGCCGGCATCAGGGAAAAGGCCACCGTCTGCCCTACCATGGCAATAGTGATAAGCACTGAGGTATATTCTGTGGAAAAACCCCTGTCGGACATATACACCGCCAGGTAGGAAAGCGCCCCCGCCTCGGAAAAGCCCCACAGCACCATAGTGCCGTAAATATAGGCCGACTGCCAGCTTGTAAACAGCTGCTTCACGGGCACTCCGGCCTTTTGGCGCCGGGGCACACCGCTGCTCTCTTTCATCAGCAGAGACATGGCAACACACAGCGCAGCGAACAGCATGCATACCGGGAACAGCGATGTGGTGCCCAGCCGCGGGATAAGCACCCCTGCCAGAATAGCGCCGCCGCTGTAACCCAAAGGCGACCCCACGCGGAACAGGCCAAAATAGCGGGTGTCGCTTTCCAGCTGCTCCAGAAGAAGCTTGTCTACAAGGTCGCAGCATGAAACGACAAAATAGCCGTACAATGCATAAGCGGCCGCCAAGTGCGGCAGTGTGGCAGCGCGCGACATATACAGCACTACCAGCACTACACAGGAAAAGCAGATGCTTACCGTCAGCCGGGGCCGGCGCGTTTTATCGGCAAAATAGCCTATCGTCATGGCAGAGACGATGGTCACTACATAAAACAGGCCGTTCAGCATGCCTATCTGCACGCTATTCATGCCTCGCAGCTCGAAATACAGGCCAAGATAAGGGACAAACAGCGCCTCCGCTACCCAGTAAAATACAAAAAACAGAAAATATGGGATGCTGCGCAGCAGCGGATGCATGCGGTTCGTTTCAGACAAGCTCTACCCCTATCCCCTTCTCGCGCAAGGCGGACACATACTTTTCGTCCAGCTCTCTGCCGGTGATGACAATATCAAATTTTTCCAACGGCGCCACATGCATGAACGCATAAGAGCCGAACTTGGTATGGTCACACAGGAGGATGGTCTTCTGGGAATTCTCTATCATGCTCTGCTTGAGCGGTACATCGTTCTGGTTATGGCTCATGATGCCGCCCTGCAGGTTCACGGCGTCCGCACCGATGAACGCCACCTTGGCATACATCTGGCGGATGGCATTTTCTGCAAAATAACCGTGGAAGCCGAAATACTGGCGGCGGAATACACCGCCTATCATCAAAAGGTCCACATACTCTTTGTTTACAAGCTCCAGCGCCACATACAAATCATATGTAATAATGCCCAGATGGTTTCGCACCGGCAGTTCCTTGGCCAGTTCCAGCACAGTAGAACCGGAATCGAACATAATATTGTCGCCCTCATAAATATAGGCGCTGGCAGCCCGCGCGATGCGGTTCTTCTCATCCATATTGACTGAAAGGCGCATGGCATACGTTGGATCCAGCGAGGCCGCCTCTCTCGCCTGAAGAATCACGCCGCCGCGCGTCTTCTGCAGCACGCCGCGGCTGGCCAGCTCGTCCACATCGCGGCGCACCGTGGCCATGGAGACGTGCAGGTATTCGGCCAGCTCTTCCAGTGTCATGATGCCGTCACCGTTCTGGTCGGCAAGCTCTGTAATCATGTGAAAACGCTCTGCTCGTATCATAACAGTGTAACTCTCCCGTTATTGCTCACAGTTCATGCATCAGCCCGCGGGTAGCGGGGTACAGGCTGTCATAGATATGGCGGATCTTTTCATACTGGCTGTGGCGCTTTGCATCCGGCTGCACCACACGGCCCGGCTTTATTACTGCCGCCAGCTCGTCAAAGCTGTGCAGAGCCCCGGTGCCCAGCGCCGCCAGCAGCGCGCATCCATAGCTTGCACCGATGCTCACCTTCGGAATACTGAGCGGCTTGCCCAGAATATCTGCCACAATCTGCATCCACACCGGATTTTTGGTGCCGCCGCCCACCACCGTCACCATATCCACCGGCAGGCCTATCTCTTCCATCACCGCGATGTTCTGCGCCACCGAGAAGCCGATACCCTCCAGCGCCGCATGATAGATATGCTCGCGCGTATGCTCCAGTGTGAGGCCGAAAATAACGCCGCGCGCCTTTTCATCGTTCACGGGGCAGCGCTCGCCTGCAAAATACGGAAGCACCACAAGGCCCCCGCTTCCCGGCGGGATATCCCGCACACGCTCCATCATTTCGGCATACGGCTCGGCCACGCTGCCGTCCATCAAATCAAAATACAGCGTGTCGCGCATCCAGCGCGTCAGCGTGCCCGCGGTGTTGGTGCCGCCCGAAACGCTGTAGGTGCCCGGCACTGTAAAATTGCCGCCGTGGATGCGGTGGTCGTACACCATGTGGTCGGCGCAGTAATAGAAGAACAGCGACGAGCCGAACTGGAACATCACGCGGCCGGGCTTCACAATGCCCACACTGATGGCTTCGCTGGTGGAATCGCCTGTGCCGCATATTACGGGCGTGCCCTCAGCAAGGCCCGTCTGCGCCGCAGCCCCGGCCGTCACACGCCCGGCAATGTCGTGTACGAACATGGTGCGCGCCAGCTGGCTGCCGCTGCAGAACAGCCCCGCCTCGGCCTCGTTGATCTGCCCGTCCTGTGTATAAAGCGGCTTGAAGGACGACTTCGCCAGAAACTGGTCTATCACATATTCTCCGGTGAGCTTTGCCGTAATGTAAGAAGAGCCGGTGAGGAATTTATAGGTTCGGGCATATACGTCCGGCTCATGGTTTTTGATCCACATGATTTTGGGCGCAATGTCGTCGGAACACAGCGTATGGCCGAACAGCTCTTTTACCCTTTCCGGGCCGTAGTACCGGTTCAGAAAAGCGATTTCTTCGCTGGCCCTCGCGTCAATGCCGTACAAAATGGCCTTGCGCAGCGGCCGGCAGTTTTCATCCACCGGAAGGCAGTCGCAGCCAAGCACATCGGCGCCTACGCCCGCAATGTCTCTCGGGTCAATGCCGGTTTCCTGCAGAATGCCCTTCGACACCTTGCAGAAATCATTCCACCAGACAGCTTCTGCATCCTGCTCAAAGTGGTTGGGCTGCGGGTTTTCCATCTCATGCTTTGCCGAATGGGCCGCCACCACTTCATAGGCTTCATTCACCAGCACACCCTTTGTCTCAAAGGTGCCCACATCTATTCCAAGGTAATATTTTGCCACGGCCTTTCCCCCCACCGAATCTTTCCAAAACGCCCGGTGCGCAGGGGCTCACATCGCGCTGCGGTACGCCTTTACGATGCTCATAATCTCCTCTACGCGCGCAGGGTCTACATTGTTTTCAAACTTGCCGTCTGTCTTGAAAGCGGTGCCTACGCAGGCGCCGTCGCTGGCGTCCAGCTTTTCCCTGGCCGTTTTGGCGTTGAACCCGGTGTTGCAGAACACAGGCACGCCGCCTGCCACGCTTTTCACCTCGCTGATGAGGTCTGTTTTTGTCTCAGAGCCCGCACTTGCGCCGGACACGCACAATGCATCGGGCGCATAGCCGAACAGAATGGATTTGGCAATCGTTTTGATGTCGCGCTCTACAAGGTACACGTCAGATTCCGGGTTCACCTTATACAGCATCTTCAAATGATCCAGGCCCAGGGCCTTTTTGCGGCGCACCACATTGGCCGCATCGGTGACGGAAACGCCATATTCACCCATATAAGCGCCCGTAAAGGCACTGCGGATAAAGTAAGCGCCCGTGGCCGCGGCAAGGTCCAGGCTGGCCAGCGGGTTCATCACCACATTCACGCCGTAGGGCACTTTGATCTCCTGCTTCAGACGGCCCACAATATAGGCGATAGCCGCCACTGTAACGTAATCCGCTTTAGTCTGATAGGGCATACTGAATTCGTCGGCGATCAGAAGGCCGTCCACGCCGCCTTCCTGCAGGGCGTGTATGTCGGCCCGCGCCTGGCTGACCACAGCCTCCAGGTCATTGCCATAGTACGGATCTCCCGGCAAAGCGCGAAGATGCACCAGCGCAATAATAGGCTTTTCCACACCAAACAGATCTTTCGTCCACATTGTTCTTAATACCCCTTTTCATTTTTGCTTTTGAATGGTCTGCATTTTCGTCATTTCTCACAAAATATGCAATTTGTTTCATAAATGCTCTGAAAATCAGACGGCAAACTCACCAAAAGTCCAAAACTATGAAATTATTTAATAAATCATAGCACATCCTTTTTCGCTTTGCAAGAGAAAAGTGAAATAAATTTATTACAATTTGAAATGTTTTGACATCCAAGCCGGCGTTATGGTATAGTAATTTTGAAAGCAAAAGGGCAATTTTCTTGTATTTTACAATTCAAAAACGTTTACTTGTCCTTTGTGTGTGATTTTATTAACAAGCTGCCTGCATCGTTGTTATTTCCGCCTCTAAAAAACGATTAAAAGTTGCAAAATACGTCATTGTTTCTACATACATTTTGAATATTCAGCCCTGTAACCGGGAAATGCAGATGTTTTGTTTTTGCATTGCACACAACTGTGCAGGCTTCCGCCATCCGGCGCCGCCTTGGCGCGCGCCGCACGGTTCTTTTGTGTTTCGCCCGCGCGGCGCGGGTACCATATTCATTTTTATTTTTTGACGGACAAAGGAGGAGTATCAATGCCACATTTAAGGCGGGAACAGCTTGCCGGAATGGGAATTCACTACATGTACCATTCCCTCGATTACTTTTTGGAGTGCCAGCAGGAGCTGGGCTTCAAAACCATTGAGATGTGGTGCGGCCGGCCGCATTTTCTGCTGGATGACCACGGCTACCAGAGCACATCCGAACTGAAAAAGAAAGTAGAGGCACACGGGCTGCATATTGGCGTGTTCACGCCTGAATGCGCCATGTACAACTATCTTATCTGCGCGCATGATGAGTACGCCCGCAAGCGGGCGCTTGGCTATTATACGAACGGCATCAAGGCCGCAGGCGAGGTAGGTGCCAAAGTAATGCTCACCAACTGCTGCGGCTGTGACTGGAATGAAGACCCCGAACGCGTGTTTGAACGCGCCGCCAGTATGCTGCGCACACTGGCCCCCATTGCGGCGGACTGCGGCGTCACGCTTGCTGTTGAGACAGTGAGGCCGGAAGAATCTCGCATGATCATCAAACTGCCTGAACTGGCACGGCTGCTGAAAGCGGTGGATCACCCCAATGTAAAAGCTGCGCTGGATCTGACTGCCGTGGGGGTAGCCGGCGAGACGGTGAAGGAGTGGTTTGAAACGCTGGGCAGCGATATCCGCCACATGCACTTTGTGGATGGGCGCCCCTACGGCCACCTTGTGTGGGGCGATGGCCTGCATCCCATGGCTGACTACATCGAACTGATGAACCAGTACGGGTATGAGGGTTACCTTGGGCAGGAGATTACCGACGGCCGCTATTTCGCAGACCCCCGCGAGGCGGACCGGCGCAATATCGCGGCCTTTGAGCCGTTCTTCGTGTAAGGAGGTGCTGAACATGAAACTTATCGATATCAGCAGGATATCTGTTTTGAATATCCATTACAATAACTACACCCTGGATTATTTTCTGGATTGCCAAGCCAGGCTCGGCGTAAAAAATGTGGAGCTGCTGGGTGCTCATCAGGGACTGTGGATGGATGAATACGGCTATCAGGACGCCGCGCCCATCCGTAAAAAGCTGGAAGCGCGCGGGCTTTCCTGCCCGGTGTTCACGCCGGAAAACTGCGGCTACGGCTACCAGTTTGCCGCAAAAGAGCCGGAGCTCAAAGAGCGCTGTTTCCGTTATTTTGCGAACGGCATCCGCTTCGGCGCAGAGCTGGGCGCCAAAATTCTGGAGGCCAACAGCGGCTGGGGCTATTGGAATGAGCCGGAGGAAGAGGGCTTCAAGCGCTCGGCCGAGATGCACAGCCGCCTGGCTGAAGTAGCAAAAGAATACGGCATGACCATCGCCTGTGAATCGCTTCGCCCGCAGGAGACACGCATCGGTTACCGCATCGACCAAATCAAACGCCTGTTCGACACAGTGCGGCATCCTAACTTCAAGGTCATGATAGACCTCACTGCCATCTGCGTACAGGGGGAAAGCATACAGCGCTGGTTCGACACCTTTGGCGCCGAAAATATCATTCACAGCCATTTTCAGGACTGCGACCCCTATGGCCACTATGTGTGGGGCGACGGCAAGCAGAACCTGCACGATATGCTGTGCGCTTTTCTGCGCAACGGTTACACGGGCCTGTTCAGCCAGGAGCTGACGGACGGGCGCTATTTTGCAGACCCCTTCTATCATGACCAGCGCAACATGCGTAACCTTCGCATGTACACAGAATAAGGAGGCGGGCTTTATATGTCAAAACTGCTGATGAGTCAGCTTGCCGCTACCAATATGGTGTATATGCACTTTTCCTTCGGCTACTTTTTGGATTCCATGGACCGCCTTGGCGTCCACCGGCTGGAGCTGTACGGATGCAGCAATCATTTTCATTTTTATGACAGCGAGGAAGACCCTGCCCCTGCCATGAAGAAGCTGCTGCGCAGCCGCGGGTTCGAAGTGGTATCTCTGATGCCGGAAGAAAACACCTATGCTGTAAATATCGCTGCGCCCGAGGCCAATATACGGGATAAGACGGTGGCGCAGTACAAGCGCTTCATTGAAGCCGCCGCCGAGCTGGAGTGCCCGCAGATGCTTCTGTGCCCGGGCCGTCCCTACTGGGATAAACCCTTCTCGCTTGGGTACCGGTGCGGGCTTGATTCTGTGGAAAAGCTGGTGCGCCACGGTGAAAAGTACGGGGTAACGCTGATGTACGAGAACCTGAACCCGCGTGAATCGCGCCTGGCGTCCAACCGCTTCGATCAGTTCCGCGTAGTGAAGGAGATAGATTCCCCTTATCTGAAGTGCTGTGTGGACACCGTGCCCGTGGCCTGCGCGGGCGAAACACTGGAGCAGTATTTTGAACTGATGGGTAACAAACTGGCACATATCCACCTGAATGACGGACGCCCCACAGGCCATATGAAATGGGGCGACGGCATCCAAGACCTGGACGCCCACCTGAATGCCATGCGCAAGTACGGCTACACCGGCACCATCACCATGGAGATGGCCAACGGCGCCTATCAGCTGGACCCGGAGCCGCATTACCGCGCCAATATCGAAACTCTGCGCAGCCATTTTGACGGGGGGGAACTGGTATGAATGAATGGAGCATGGCCCGCTTTTGTGTTCTGACGGCGCCGTTTCTGCATCATACGCTGGAATATGGCCTGGATTCCATTGCTGCCAATGGCTTTTCCAGCATCGAATTATGGGGTGCCTCGCCTCATTACTGTCTGGACGATTATGACAGCGCCTCCCGCGCACACGCTGTGCGCGGGATAAACAGCATGCTGGCTGCGCGCGGCCTTACTATGGCGGTATACCACCCCGAGCAGGTGCGGCAATACCCTGTCAACATCGCTTCCCCCAGCGCGTACATACGAAAAAAAAGCCTCGATTTTATGCGCCGCAGCATTGAGGACGCCGCAGCCTTCAGCGCACCCATCATGATTCTGGCGCCCGGCTGGGTGTTCGTAGATGATTTCACACAGGCCGACACACAGCGCGCCGTGGAAAGCATACAGCAGCTGGCCGAATGGGCAAAGCCATTGGGGGTGCGTCTGGCCATGGAGCAGCAGGAGCCCGCCACCAGCCTTTTGTGCAGCACGCTGCCGCGCCTTTCACACTTGGTAAAAGCGGCCGGGACAGAGGCCTGCATGGACATTCCTCTGGCGCTGGAAAGCGGCGTTGGCGCCGATGATTATTACGAGGCTTTCGGCTCTCTGGCCCACATACATCTGGCAGATACCGGCTACCGTGCCTTCGGCCAGGGAAGCCTGGATATCTCCGGGCTTTTGAAAAGCCTTGACGCACACGGCTATGCCGGAAAGGTCAGCATCTCGCTTTGGGGCGCCGCGCATTACCCCGACCCGGACACCCCGCTGCGCGCATGCCGCGACTGGCTGCTGGCACATGGCCGCTGAAAGGCACGTATTTTGAAAAATGGAAGGGAGCAATCTCGACATGCTATATGAAGCCCGCCTTGCCCGTGCACGGCAGGCCATGCGTGAGAAGGGCATCGACCTTCTCCTGCTTACCCCTGCCACCGACCTGTTCTATCTGACAGGCATGCGCGGCCATTTGTTCGAGCGCCTTGCCTGCTGCATCATTACCAAAGACGAGGTTCACTTTATTTCGCCTGTGTTTGAGCTTGGGAACCTGAAGGAGGATACGCGCAGCCTTCTGTGCTGCCACGGCTGGCGTGACGGAGAGGACCCCTTTGCGCTGGCGAATGGCCTGCTGCCGCGGCAGGGCTGCACCATTGCTGTGGGCGCAGCCGTGCCCAGCTGGGTGCTGCTTGGCATGCAGACGCTGCGGCCGCAGTACACTTGGGTTTCGGCCGAAGGCCTGATGCGCGGCCTGCGCATGGTGAAGGATGAAGCCGAGTATGCCCTTTTGAAAAAGGCACAGCAGAACAGCTGCCGCGCTTTGTGCCGCCTGATAGAACACGGGCTGTGCGGCATGACGGAATTGCAGGCCGGCAAGCTGCTGATGCAGTACAGCGATGAAGAGGGGGTGGATTCGCCCGACGGCGTCCCCATTGTGGCCGCCGGGCCGAACAGCGCCCTGCCGCACCACGTTACGGGCGACACGGTAATCTGTCCCGGCGATGTAGTGGTGATAGATTTCGGCGGCGAAAACAGAGGCGAAGGCTATATTGCCGATACCACCCGCGTGTTTGCCATCAAACGCATGCCGGAGGGCCTTCAGGAAATTTATGATATTGTCATGGCTGCCAACCAGGCCGCCTTTGAGGCGGCCAAGCCGGGCGCCGTGTGCGAAGATGTGGACAAAGCAGCCCGCAGCGTGATAGAAAAGGCCGGCTACGGCCAGTACTTCACCCACCGGCTGGGTCATGGCCTTGGCCTGGATGTGCACGAGCACCCCTATCTTTCGGCCGGCAGCAAGCATATCATCCAGGCCGGCAATGTCTTTTCCGACGAGCCAGGCATTTATATTCCCGGGCGCTTCGGCGTCCGCATCGAAGACCTGCTGTTTGTCCATCCCGAAGGCGCTGAACGCCTCACACCGCTGGACCATGCCCTGCGTGTGGTGGATTAAGCTTTTTTATCATGCTGCATGCAGGCGCCGCACAGCCGGGGCCGGGCAACACAGCAAGCGTCCCGTCTTGCAGTTCCGGCGCAGCATACAAGCAGCCCTCCCGCCAGCCGTCAGGCTGGCAGGGGGGCTTTTCCGTTTTCTTATCCCCTCCCTGCGGTAAGCTGCTTTGCGCCGCAGCAGGGTGCGGTTTGCACATGGCACCGCAGGAAAAAACGCCGCAATACGCCTGCCCACCGGCCGCAGGCCCTTCCTTTCCATACAGCCACAGATCCTTTGCGGCACATAAAAGGGGCGCCGCCTCCGAAAGACGCGGCAAGTGGAAAGCGCCGGGGCGCAGTCGGAAACTACGGGAAATGAATCTGCCCGCAATACAAACCGTCCTGCCGGAGAGCATGCGTGCGGGGTAACCTGAAAAGGCTGCTTTGTGCGCACAACAGCCCCTCTCTGCGGGAATGCCGCTTTTCACGGGCCCGACTAAAATGTACGGGGCCCCGCTCTGACTCTGATTTTACAGGCTGCTAAAATCATGCTATACTGTCAGCATAGCAAAACAGAACCGGGGGAGCTTTTCTATGATTTTTTACAGTGCCGTCACCGGGCTCAGCATATGGCTTGCCGCACTGGCGCAGAACAAAAGGGAGCACGCCCCGCTGGCGGGGGAAAAAAACGGCCCCAGCTGGCGGCTTCTGGCGGCGCTCAGCGCTGTGCCGCTGTTTCTTGCCATGGCCTTCCGCTATGATGTGGGTACAGATTATCTGCCAATTTATGACGCACGGTTTCAGGAGGCGGCTGCCGGCCTTCACGATTCTGTTGATTGGGACCCCGCCTACTGGCTTATTTTCCGCGTATGCTCTGTGCTGTTCGATTCCTCTGTGTCGGTGTTTATCGTCAGCGCTCTGCTCATCATCGGCTTTTTGTGGGTGGCCGTCTGGAAGCTGTCGCCCGCGCCGTGGCTAAGCATCGCCATCTTTGTGGCGTCGCGCCAGTTCTTCATCAGCTTAAACGGCGTGCGTCAAAGCACGGCGCTGGCGCTTGTGTGCGTGGGGCTCATCTTTGTTGCGCAGAAATCGTTTTGGAAGTATGCCCTGTGCGTCATCGCCGCGTGTATGTTCCACGCCTCCGTCATTGTGTTTCTGCCGCTGTATATCCTTGTATGGATACCGCTTACCCCCGCTGTCAGCCTTGGCCTGCTGGTACTGGGCTCTTTGCTGCGCACGCCGCTGCTGTGGGTGCTGCGCGCCCTGGCCGCACAGACAAAATATGCCAACTATTTCGGTTCTATCTATGATTCCACACTGCGTTTCCATCCGCAGACATTTCCCCTGTTCATATTCCTGTTCATCATCGTGTGCTTTGTTGTTTCACAAAAGCCCATCCAAAAGGAAGAACGGCTGTTCCGCTTTTTATTCAACCTGAATGTAGTGTCGCTTTTCCTCTCTTTTAATCTGGATCTTTTCCCCCAAGCGGAGCGCATCAGCTGGTCGCTGGAATTCCCATGCGTCCTTTTTATGCCCATGGTTCTGTGCCGTGTAGAGGACAAATTAACGCGCCGCGTGCTGACAGGCGCTGTGCTTGCCGCCTATATTCTCGTGATGTGGTACCGTATCGTCATGGTGGGCGACCACGAGGTGCTGCCCTACCGCTGTGTGTTTTTCCCGGAATTCATCTTTCCATAACCCGATGCGCCGTGTGCAGTGCGTATCGAAAAAAGGCGGGCCCATGGCCTGCCCTATATGGCACACTGCCCCGCCTCTTTCGAAAAAGAGGCGGGGCAGCGTGCATTTTTACTTCTCAATTTTCACTTTTTCAGCACCTTCGGGCCCTGCGGCGTGTCCTCCACAGCGTAGCCTTTTTCGCCTATTTCGGCGCGCAGGGCGTCGGCGCGGGCCCAGTCCTTCGCCTTTTTCGCCTCTGCACGGGCAGCTACCAGCGCCATCACGTCTGCGGGCACGGCCTCCTTTTCACGGTGCTGCACGATGCCCAATACGCCCGTCAGCTCGTCGAACACCGAGGCCGCCTCCTCCAGCGCGCCCCTCGAAGCATCCGACGCAAGCGTGTTCGCATCTCGCACAAAATCGAAAATAGCGGCAAGGGCGTCCGGCGTGTTCAAATCATCGTCCATGGCCTCACAGAACTTCTCGCGGGCAAAGCGTGCCTTCACCGTCAGGGCCTCGCTCTCGCCCCCGGCATTTTCAAGGGCAAAAGCCAGGTTTTCCCGGCAGGTATACAGGCGTTCCAGCGCAGACCTGCAGGCCTCTATCAAATCCACCGTATAATTCAGCGGGCTGCGGTACTGCGCCGTGAGCATGAAATATCGGATAGGCTCATAGCCGTATTTCTGCGCAATTTCACGCACAGTGAAAAAGTTGCCCGCGCTTTTGCTCATCTTGCGGTTATCAATATTCAGAAACGCGTTATGCATCCAGTAATGCGCGAACTCACAGCCGTTGGCACATTCGCTCTGTGCAATCTCATTTTCATGGTGCGGAAAGATGAGGTCCTCGCCGCCCGCGTGAATGTCGATAGTCTCGCCCAGATGCTTGCGCGCCATGGCGCTGCACTCAATATGCCAGCCGGGGCGGCCGGGGCCGTAGGGGCTGTCCCAATAGGGCTCGCCGGGCTTTGCCGCCTTCCACACGGCAAAATCTGCCGGGTCCTCCTTCAAATCGTCCTCCAGTGTATGGCGCAGGCTGCGGTTGCCGCTTTCCAGCTCGTCCAGATTCAGGTGCGAGAGCTTGCCATATTCCTTAAACTTGCGCGCACGGAAATAGACATCGCCGTTTTTGGCCACATAGCCGTAGCCTTTCCCGATAATATCCGCCACGATGGAGAGTATCTCTTCAATATGCTCGGTGGCGCGCGGACGCACGGTGGGCGGCAGCACATTCAGGCCCTCGCAGTCCTTCAAGAATTCCGCCTCATAGCGGCGGGCCACCTCCTGCATGGAGATGCCCTCCTCGTTGGCCTTTGTGATGAGCTTGTCGTCAATGTCTGTGATGTTTGATACAAAACGCACCTTGTTGCCGCGGTATTCCAGATAGCGGCGCAGCGTGTCGAACACCACCACGGGCCTCGCATTGCCGATGTGGATATAGTTATACACCGTGGGGCCGCACACATAGATGCGGAAATTGCCCGGCATGATGGGCTTCAGCTCTTCTTTTCGCCTTGTCAGTGTGTTGAATACCTGCATCGTTATTTCCCCTTTCTCACAGTTCCAGCATGCGCTGCGCGCCCAGCAGCACGCCCGCGCGGGCGGCGGCAAAATTCAGCCCGCCCTGCACATATACCGTGTACGGCTCGCGCATGGGGCCGTCGGCAGAAAGCTCGATGGACGAGCCCAGCGTAAAGGCGCCCGCCGCCATGATAACCTCATCGTCATAGCCCGGCATGGGGCAGGGCTCCGGCGCGGCAAAGGAATCCACCGGGCTGCCCGCCTGCACGCCGCCGCACAGCGCCACCATGCCCTGCGGGCTTTTGGTGTTGACGCTGGTGATGATGTCGTTGCGCGGCGCCGTATAGCGCGGCGTCACCTCATAGCCCAGCAGCTCGAACAGGCAGCTTGTGTACACGCTGGTTTTCAGCGCCTCGCACACCACGCCCGGGGCATAGTAAAGGCCCAAATACAGCTCGCGCAGCACATTCAGCGTGCAGCCTATCTCGCCGCCCACGCCCGGGGCCGAAAGGCGGTGCGCGCATTTTTCCACAAGGTCTGCCCGGCCCGCAATATAGCCGCCTGTGGGCGCAATGCCGCCGCCGGGGTTTTTGATGAGGCTGCCGGCCATCAGGTCCGCCCCGCACTGTGTGGGCTCCTGCTTCTGGGTAAACTCGCCGTAGCAGTTGTCCACCATCACGACAATATCCGGCTGGGCTTCTTTTGCCGCCCGGCTGATGGCCTCGATGTCCGCAAGGCTCAGTGCATCCCGCGAAGAATAACCGCGGCTGCGCTGGATATAGCACATTTTTGCACCTTTGCATTTCTGCCCGATGAGCGCAAGGTCCGGCCTGCCGTCCTTCAGCGGCGCCTCGTCATACTGCACGCCCCACTCCTTCAAGCTGCCCCAGCCCTTGTCACCCGTCAGGCCGATAACGCCCAGCAGGGTGTCGTACGGGGTGCCCGCCGCAGCCACCATGCGGTCTCCCGGACGCAGCACACCGAACAAAGCTACACTCAGCGTGTGCGTGCCGGAGAGAAAGCTTTGGCGGAACAAAGACGCTTCGGCCCCCACCGCCCTTGCAAACACCTGCTCCAGCTTGTCGCGGCCGGGGTCGTCCGTGCCATAGCCGGTGGTGCCCACCAGATGCTGGCCGCCCACGCCGCAATCGGTAAAGGCGCGCAGCATTTTCAGCTGGTTGTATTCTTTGATTTCCTCCAGGGCTGCAAACTGCCCGGCGCACAGCCCGCGCGCCTGCCTGTCCAGCTCCAGCAGGCGCGGGCTGATATCATAGAATTTTTCTATCACCTTATGTAATATTCCTTTCTATATATACTATTCGTATTTTTCAAAAAGGCTGCCATGGCCCGGCCCTTGCGCCGGCTTCCCTTTTCATGTAGCTGTGCGCACGCAGTCGCACAGAAGCCCGTCGCGCGCAAAGCCCAGCTTTGCGTAAAAGGGCACCATACCCTCTGCACAAAGAAGCCGTACAGGCCGCTGTGCGTAGGTGTGGGCCAGCAGGCTCACCAGGTAGCCGGCACAGCCCCGGCGGCGGAAGGCCGGCGCCGTTTCCACAGCGCCGATGTAGGCCTCCCAGGGCTGCATGGCATACACGCCCGCCGTAGCCGCAAGCGTCCCGTCCGCAGAAAGGGCGCGGATATCAGCCAGCCCCCGGTTGCGCCGCGCCGCGGCATCCACCGCAAAGGAATCGGGCGGTACTGCGCCGTCCGACAGGCCCTTTATGCATCGGACAGCCAGCAGGGACGGCTCATTTTCCAGCCGCAGGCCGTCGGGCACCGGCGGCACGGGCGGCGCCCGACGTACGTCAAAGCGCAGCAGCGGCAGCGCGTGGGGCGCAAAGCCCTGCGGGCAACACCCCTGCGTTTTCAGGCGCGCAACGCCCAGAAAGGAAAGGAAGCTGGCCAGCTCGGCCTCGTCCTCCGGCTCGCCGCACAGCAGGGCCCTCTGCCCGCACACCTGCAAGGCCGCAAGCTCTCCCGCCAGAAAACACTGCACACCCCTGCCCTCACAGGAGGCATACACCGTATGCATCACAGACGCAAAAAACGGTGCCTGCCCCAGACGGCGGAAATATTCCGCCTCGTTTTCCCTTGTCACCTGTGTGATCACAGCGCATTCACCAGTTCCTTGTAATGACGGCCCCGCACCTCAAAATTGGGATAAAAATCAAACGACGCACACGCCGGTGAGAGCGAGACGATGTCGCCCGGCCGCGCCGCCTCATAGGCAAGGCGCACGGCCTGCTCCATGCTTTCGGCGTGAAGGATATGCATGCCGCTTTCGGCAAAGCCCGGCTCGGCGCGCACCGCGGCCTCTATCTGCTCTGCCGAGGTCTGGTAGCCGCTTTCGCCCCGCGCGGCGGCCTCTGCCTTTTCGGCAGGGTTCGATATAAGCACCAGCGTTTTCACATGCGCCAGCAGCTCCGGCGCAAGCGGCGCGAAACTGACGCGCTTGTTCGAGCCGCCCGCAAGGATGATGAGCTTCTGGCTGAACGCCCGCAGCCCGGCAATGACGCGCGTAGGGCTGGAGGCGATGGAATCGTTGAACCACTGCACGCCGTTCAGCGTGCGCACGGGCTCGATGCGGTGCTCCACCCCTTTGAAGCTGCGCGCCACCTGTGCCATCACGGCCGTATCCACCATGCCCCACACGGCGCAAAAGGCGGCCAGCAGGTTTTCCAGATTGTGTTCACCGCGCAGGGCCACCTCGCTTTTGTGCACAATGGGCGTCACTTTGCCGCCCTCTGCCACGCACAGCATGCCGTCGGCGCGCAGAAAGCCGCCGTTGTCCGTTTCGGAAAAGCGCGTGAACCACATATAGCTGCCCTTCACGTCCTGCGCCATGGCGCGGGTGACGTCATTGGCGTAACCCAAAACAGCGCGGGAGCCGGGCGCCTGATGCAGAAGGATGTTGCGCTTTGCATCAATATACTCCCGCATATCCTTATGATGGTCCAGATGGTTCGGCGTCACGTTCGTCACCACCGCCACGTCGGGCGACTCGTGCATGCTGATGAGCTGGAAGCTGGAGAGCTCCACCACAGCCACGTCCGCAGGAGCTATCTGTTCCACCACCGGCAGCAGGGCGCGGCCCAGGTTTCCGCCCAGGTGCACCGTGCGCCCTGCGGCTTTCAGCATCCCGGCAATCAGCGTGGTGGTGGTCGTCTTTCCGTCCGAGCCCGTCACCGCCACCTTTTCACAGGGGCACAGCTCAAAAAACAGCTCCATTTCACTGGTCACTTCGCTGCCTGCGGCTTTTGCGGCCTGAAGCTCCGGCGTGAAATATTCAAAGCCCGGCGTGCGCATGATGATATCCTGCCCGGCAAGGCCGTCCAGATAATGCGGCCCCAGCGAGAGGCGCACGCCCAGTTTTTTCAGCGTTTCCCCGTACGCGCCGAAGGAAGCTGCATCCGGCTTTTTGTCGCACAGCGTCACAATGGCGCCCTTTTTGGCAAACACCTCGATGCATTCCCTGTGGCTGACGCCCGCACCAATGAACGCAACGCGCCTGCCTTTCAGGCTTTCGTAAAATTCGCCCGCTGTCTGCTTCATTCCAAAGCCCGCACCTTTCCCATTCACAGAATCATGTTTAGTATAGCACACCCGCACACAAAGTGGAAGAAAAAACACTGCATGCCGCCCCGTTTTCCGCCCGGTGCCGCCAAAGGGACGGCGCCGTCTCAAAAAATGGCTGCCCTTTGCACCGGTGCCCCTCTTTCAATATATAGAATAGGCAGGCCGGTGTGCGCCAAAACATAAAAGCGGGCCCGGCTTTTTGCCGGGTCCGCTTTGCACAGCAGGTCAAATTTTCGCTTCCCACAGGCCATGGAGGTTGCAGTAGGCATACACTGCCCTGCCCGTTTCACCGGGGGCCAGCGAAAAGGCGGCCTTCGGCGCCTGCCCCGGGGCCAGCACCGCGGTGTGAAAGCCCTTGTCTGTCTCCAGCACCACCCACTCTATCCAGTGCTCAGCCAGCATAGGGTGTTCCACTTCCCCGACAGTCACGTTCACAATGTTTGCCTGCACCTGGACGGCCGGCACATGCTTTTCCACGGCGGCGTCCACACTGCCCGCCTTCAGCGCCTGCATCGGCTCGCCGCAGCACACCACAGGCACCTTCGCATCCGTCAGCTTTGTAATGATATTGCCGCAGTGGGCACAACGATAAAATGTCATAAAAATATTCCTTTCTTTTTCAGGGGCACACCTTCTTCGGCCAGCCCCCTGTGTTTTTGCGGATACACGCTTTCCAGCGCGGCTGCAGCCCGCCGGGGAAGGGGGCATGCCACATTCGCTAAACTCGCCCTTCGCCTTACGGCTCGGCCTCGTTAAGGGTGTGGCATCTGTTCCACTAGGTTCTTCCTTCGCTTGCGCTTGGATTCACCAAGTGGACACATTATACCACATTCGCTAAACTCGCCCTTCGCCTTACGGCTCGGCCTCGTTAAGGGTGTGGCATCTGTTCCACTAGGTTCTTCCTTCGCTTTCGCTTGGATTCACCAAGTGAACACATTATACCACATTCGCTAAACCCGCCCCTCGCCTTACGGCCCGGCCTCGTTAAGGGTGTGGCATCTGTTCCACCAGGTTCTTCCTTCGCTTGCGCTTGGCTTCGCCAAGTAAGTATATTATATCACAATTGCCGGGCGTGCACCATACCCCGGCCTGGGCTCTGTAAAACTGCGGCGCCTTACCCCATTCGCCGCCTTCCAGGCTGTGCTTTTGCCCGTGTTCCCTTCTGCAGGGCTGCAGTGCCCGCCTTGACCGCTGCTTTTCCACATCCTGCCCACTTTGAAAAGCACTGCAAAATGAAAGGCAGGCCGAATTTTCAGGGCACGCGCCCTCTTTCGTCTGCAAGGCGTGTCAATCCATATCGCGCTCGTAGCTCAGCACATCGCCGGTATTGGCGTCTATCTCATAGTTATATTCCGTCCAACCCACTTTCCACTCTATTTCGTACACGGCGCGGCCATGCTCATAGTCAAAGCCTATCTCCATACGGCTGGCATCCGCCTCTGCCACGCCGGCGTGCTGCAGGGCGATCTGCTTTGCCTGATCTGCCGTCAGGCTGGCGCCGCTGGCCGTTCCCGCCGCGGGGGCAGTGTAGTATTCGGCGTCATAGTCATACGAGAGAACATCTCCCGTCACCGCATCAATATCGTAGTCGTATTCCGTACTGTCCTTATAAAACTCCACTTCATATTTCCAGCGGCCATCGTCCCAGTCGAGGTGGGTGCGCACAAAGCTGACGCTCGCTTCGTCCAGCCCCGCGTGGGCCAGAGCGGCCTGCTGCGCCGCCGCCTCGCCGATATAGCTGCCGGAGGCCGCCTGCGCCGCCCCATTGTAGTATTCGGCGTCACGGTCCATAGAGAGCACTTCGCCCGTCAACGCGTCGATGCTGTAATCATACTCCTCGCTGCCCTTGATGAACTCCACGTCATATTCCGCGCGGCCATTGTCGTAATCCAGCCGCACACGCAAGAACTGCACGTCGGCCTCCGCCACACCGGCATGCCCCAGTGCGGCAGCCTTGGCCTGTTCCTCAGTAATATAATCGCCGGAGTTTCCGGCAATACCCGCAGATACATTGCCGGAGGGGGACGCCACAGGCGCCACAGCCGAACCGGCAGGTGCAGTGCTGCCTGCCGCCGCAGGTGCGCCGCCGCACCCGGCCATCAATGTCAGGCAAAGGGCCGCAGACGCAGCCGCCAGTATATACTTCTTATTCATCTTCATCCGCATCCTTTCTCAGAAAAAATGTTTGCAGGCGGCGCTTTGCGCTGCGCCTATTTCTGTTTTGCTGGCCTTATTATATCCCCCTAAAATTAAAACAACATTAAATGATAGCCGTTCTCAAAAAACAATTTCCAAATATTTTACTGCAAAGCCGCCTCTGTCTCGGGCGGCATTTTCAAAGCGTCCCGGTCGGCTGAACGACGGGGGCCGAGGCACTTTGACAGGGGCGCCATACGCCTTATCTCTTTTTCTCACTCCTGCGGCGCGGCCTGACAGGGCAAGGTAAAAATGAACTCCGCCCCTTCGCCCTGCCTGCTGCGCACATTTACTGCACCGCCGTGCGCCTCTGCAATCCATTTCACCATGGAAAGGCCGAGCCCCGCCCCACTTTGGCCGCGGGCAGGGTCTGCCTGCCAGAACCGCTTCCATACCTGGTCCAGGTGTTCCGGCGCAATGCCCGGGCCGTTATCCTGCACGCTGCCGCAGATAAATGCGCCCTGCTGCTTCAGCGTCACCCTCAGCCAGCCGTTCTCGCGGCCGTATTTGATGCCGTTTTCCATCAGGTTGATAAGCATGCGCATCAGCATGGTCTCATCCCCCTGCAGCATCAGCCCCGGCTCTATCTCCGTTTGAAGGGCAATGCCGCGCGCATCGGCGCTTTCCTGCTGCTGTTCTGCCACCATGGCCGCCAGCTCGCTCAGGTTCACTGTTTCCAGGTTCAGTTTTTTGTGGCTCTTATCTGCCCGCGCCAGCATCAGCAGCTGGGAAATAAGCCCCGCCATTTTTTCGGTCTGCGCCAGCACACCGGCCAGTGCAGCCTTCGCCTCCTCCAGCGTTTTAGCGTGGGCAAGGGCATACTCGCACTGGGAAATGATGATGGCCGTGGGGGTGCGCAGCTCGTGCGAGGCATCGGATGTAAACTGCTTTTCTGTTTCAAACGCCTCTTCCAGTCGGGCAAACATTCTGTCAAATTCAGCGGCCAGGGTGTATATCTCGTCGCGTCCTTCTCCCAGCGCAATGCGGCGCGAAAGGTCGTTGCCTTCGCTTATCTCGCGCGCCGTCTGCGTAATGCGCCGCACAGGGCGGAAGGCCCGCCGCGCCAATACATACCCGCCCACGGCGGCCAGCATCACAAAGAACGGCAGCACCACCAGCGCCAGCCGCAGCAGCGTAAGGATGGTGGAGTCTGCCTGGCCGGCCGCAGCCACGCTGCGAATCCACACCGTGCCATAGCCTGCAATGGCCTGCTGCGCGTCATACACATACCACTGCCCCCCGTCCCCCGGCAGCGTGCGAAGCTGGCCGTCTGCAAAAGCGGCGGAATTGTCGAACTCGCGCGGAACAGCACCGTACAGCGGAATGCCGCCGGAATCATAGACAGACAGATATACTCCACTGCGGAAATATTCCAAATCATCGTCAATGTCAAGCTTTCCGTCGTCAAAATCTATCTCCCGCCAGGCCGCCTGTACCATGGCTGTCATCTGGCGCCGCGTCTCCTCCTGCGCTGTCCTGCCGCCCACATAGAACAAAAAGGCCAGCGACACGCAGGCAAGCAGCACCATCAGCAGGGTAAACCACAGCGTCACTTTCATTTGAATTGTTAAGCGCCGCTTCATGCTTCTTCCCTCAGCACATAGCCGACGCCGCGCACTGTATGAATCAATTTTTTTGAAAAACCGTCATCCAGTTTTTTACGCAGATAGCGGATATACACATCCACTACATTAGAGCCTCCCTCATAGTCGTAATTCCACACATGGTGGCTGATTTTTTCGCGCGAAAGCACAATGCCCCGGTTGCGCACAAGATATTCCAGAATGGCAAATTCCTTGGAAGAAAGCGTTACCGGCACGCCGCCGCGGCAGGCTGTGCGGGCCGCACAATCCACCGTAAGATCCGCCACTGTGAACACATCGCTCACGCTGGCGCTGGCGCGCCGCATCATCACACGCAGCCGGGCCAGCAGCTCGTCAAACGCAAAGGGCTTTACAAGATAGTCGTCCGCCCCGGCATCCAGGCCGGTTACACGGTCTTCCACACCGTCCTTCGCCGTAAGCAGCAGCACCGGCGTGCGGTCCCCCTTTGCACGCATGCGTCGCAGCACTTCAAGGCCGCTGACGCCCGGCAGCATGATATCCAGCACCAGGGCGTCGTACTCCGCTCCCAAAAGATGGTCCAGCGCGTCCGTCCCCGTAAAGCAGGCGTCTACGCTGTAATGCGCCGCCCTGAGCTGCTTTGCCAGCAGGCTGTTCATGGCCTGCTCATCCTCTACCACCAGTATCCTCACGCATATCACCTCAGTTTCAGCTTACACCGCCAACATGAAATACACATTAAATTTTGCGGCGCCCCGCTTTTTGGCTGGCCGGGCATAGCTGCCGCGGATGTCTGGCCGCACGGGCCTGCCGTTATTGTATCACACCCCCGCCCCAGTGCAAAGCACATGGCTGGTGGCAAATGCCTTTGCAAGGCATGATTGTACAAAATGCAGCTTCATTTTCCAGACACTTTCCTTTTTGCACAAAATAGCAGTTCAAAATTTGTAGAACACGTCTGTTTCTTCTTCAATTTATTTCATGTATTATGAAGATACAGGAATTTTATCTGCCCCCGGCGGCTTCTTTGCTGCAGGGCGCTTCCTGCTTGAACAGGCCATCTTCTTTTTTCACCCCCTTCTGAATGGCCGCCCGCCCTGCCGCAGCTTGCCAGATGTGGCAGGGCGGTGCGCGCCTCGTGCCATTTTATCTATTTTCAGAAAAACGCCTCACCGGGGCGGGCCCCGGTGAGGCGTTTTATTTCGAGCCGGCGCATCCCTCACTGCCCGCTGAACAGGTAGCCATAATAGTCCGTCTCAATAATGCGGGCCGAATACGCAAACATATCGTTCACCTTTTGCATGCACGCATCCAGATATTCCTGCGTGGGGGCCTTACCGGTACGCTGAATGACAAGGCCGTTCGCCGCATCGTAGAATATCTCGTCCGTAATAAAGCTTTTGTCTGCAAACACCACGATGGGCGCCGTGCCGCTGAACACATCCGTACCCATCAGCAGGCGGGAGTCATATTCAAAGCCGAACAGGTTCAACAGCGTGGGCAGAATATCCAGCGAGGAACAGACAGTGTCCACCTGAACAGGCTGCTCCATAGCGGGCGTCCACAAAAGAAAAACGCTCTCATATAATTCAAACGTGCCGTCCAAACTCTCCTCACCGCGCAGCTCGGCATACTGCTCATCCGTCAGGCCGTAGGGGTAATGATCCGGTGTAAGGGCAATAACGGTATTTTCCAGCGCGCCGGCCGCCTCCAGCTGTTCCAGCAGGCTTTCCAGGGCATATTCCAGCTCCAGGTTACAGGCGATATACGCCTTTACCTCCTCGGAATACGGAAGGTCTTCCACCTCCTGTTTATGCTTCGCGGCCATCATGTTGCCGTCAAAGGTATAACCCAGATGGCCGCTCACCGTCATGTAATACACATGGAACGACGGCTCACCGGCATACATGGGCACGCTCTGCTCCATCATCTCCACGTCAGACTCCGGCCACTGCCCGGTCAGCTCCAACCCATGGCCCTGCCCGTAATAGGTGTAGCCCATGGTGGGCATGGATTTGTCCCGGTTGTAATAGGTGTAGGAATGGTTATGAAAGCCGAATGTCTGCGCCCCGCGCTGCCGGAACAGGTTGCCCATGGCAAAGGGCATCTCATGGCCGATGATGTCGGTATAGCTCCATGTGCCGCTTTTGGGCACAAGGCTGGTGGTGGCGGCAAATTCACCGTCCGATGTGCTCACGCCCCACAGCGGCGTGTAAAAATGTTCAAACTGGAAGCCCTCTGCGGCCATCCGGTACAAAACAGGCGTGCGCTGTTCGTCAATCAGAAATTTGGAAAAGCCCTCGGCAGTGATATAGATAAGGTTTTTTCCCTCGAACATGCCCGTATATTCATTTTGGGAAGTGGGCTTTCTTTCACTGAAATAGCGGTTCATATCCTGCAATACGGCGTCTTGTTCTTCCAGGTCGAAAGAAATATCCATCACATTCTCGCCGTATTCCCTGCCCGGCAGGCGTACGGCGTCCGTCTGAGCGTCCTGCCCGGACGCCTGCTGTATTTCAAGCTGTGAAAGGTCTGCCCCTGCGGCCTGTGTGCCTACGCCGAACACATCATATTTTGCGTTCAGCGCCATAGCGGGTACAATGCCAAGGCGCCGCGCACTGGGCACAGGCACATAGCCTGCGGTAAGAAGGGCCATATCCTCCGCGTTCTGCGCCAGCACGGCTGCCGCACACAGCGCCAGCGCCAGAAAGGCCGCCGCAGGCGCGCGGCGCGGCCCCCGGCGGCGCCTGCGCAGCATGACGCGGCGCACCCATGTAAACAAAACCACCGGCTGGGCTGCATACAGAATGAGGTAACCTGTGTTCTGCACCGCCTCGGCAACGGCGACACGCCAGAATTCCAGCGCGGCGCCCAGGCCCTGGGCAGAGCGCAGAAAGTAGGGCGTTTGAAAAATATTCCAGTAGATAAACTGGGAAATGTGCATGAGGCTTACTGCGCAGCACAGCACAGCCGCCGCGGCAAAGCCGAGTGCCGGGCGGCGCGGCAGGTTGGCGCACAGTGCAATGCCTGCCCCCAACGCCAGCGCAAGCAGCGCCTTCTCCGCCGTGAGGGGAAGCAACAGCCCGGCGCAGGCCACCTGCTCGGCATACAGCGGGTAGATAAGGAAGAATACAGCCAGCCACCGCTCTGCCCCGCAGGTGAAAAAGCGCAGCGTATCGCGCATGCTTTGGCGCAGCTTCATGGGCACAGCCCCCCTTCCTGTCACGATATGCGCGCCGCAGGCGGCAGTATGCCCCCATCCGGCGCACCGGATACAAACCTTATCATATCGGAATCCGGCAAATTCCGCAAGGATATGTGCCGTTTGGAATAAAAAACTGTTTTCCCTTGTGCCGCACGCGCGCGCGTGATAAAATATCCCTGTTATCGAGCATTTCCGTTCATCAGTGCTTTTCAGGGAGGAACCGGTTTGGAAAACAGTGCTTTTTCACAGTTTGGCAGCCATGTGTTTGACGACCGCGCCATGCGCGCGCGGCTGCCGCAGGAAGTATACCAGTCGCTGCGGCGCATCCGCGACGAGGGCGAGCAGTGGGACCCGCGGGTGGCCGACGTGGTGGCGGACGCCATGAAGAACTGGGCCATGCAGCTTGGCGCCACGCACTACATCCACTGGTTCATCCCGCTGACGGGCGCGGGCGCAGGCAAGCACGATTCCTTCATTGACGGCGTGCGCGAGGGCGAACCCATCACCCGCTTTTCCGGCAAAATGTTGGCAAAGGGGGAAAGCGACGCGTCCTCTTTCCCTTCGGGCGGGCTGCGCGCCACCTTTGAGGCGCGCGGCTATACCGCGTGGGACCCGACAAGCCCCGCCTTTGTGCTGGGCACCACACTGTATATCCCCACCGCCTTCTGCGCCTATACGGGCGAAGCGCTGGACCAGAAAACGCCTCTGCTGCGCAGCATCCAGGTACTGAACCGGCAGGCGTTGCGCATGCTGCGCGCCCTGGGCGACACGGAGACGGTTTCTGTGCTGCCCACCGTAGGCGCCGAGCAGGAATATTTCCTTGTGGACAAAGAGCTGTTCGACAAGCGTCTTGATTTGAAGGTATGCGGCCGCACGCTGCTTGGTGCAAAGCCCCCCAAAGGGCAGGAGCTGGGCGACCACTACTACGGCAGCATTTCCGAGCGCGTGCGCGCCTTTATGCGCGAGCTGGACGACGAATTGTGGCGCATCGGCGTGCCTGCGAAAACCGAGCACAACGAGGTGGCCCCCGGCCAGTACGAGCTGGCCAGCGTGTTCAGCACCGCCAATATCGCCTGCGACCACAACCAGGTGATGATGGAGCTGATGCGCAAGGTGGCGCTGCGCCACGGCTTTGCCTGCCTGCTGCATGAAAAGCCGTTCGCAGGCGTGAACGGCTCCGGCAAGCACAATAACTGGAGCCTTGTGACAAACACCGGAAAAAATCTTTTGAAGCCCGGCCACGCGCCGGAGGAGAACCCCGTGTTTCTGGTGACGCTGTGCGCCGTGCTGGCCGCGGTGGACCAGTATGCCGACCTGCTGCGCCTCGCAGCCGCCTGCCCCGGCAACGAAGACCGCTTGGGCGGCCACGAGGCGCCGCCCGCCGTTGTGAGCGTATTTCTTGGCGAGGCGCTGACAGACGTGCTACGCGAGATAGCCGAAGGGCACCGCCTGAAGCATGCAGAGTACGGCGAGGTGCTGGCCGATGTGCGCAGCCTGCCGCAGGTAAAGCGCGATGATTCCGACCGCAACCGCACCTCCCCCTTTGCCTTCACCGGCAACAAGTTTGAATTCCGCATGGTGGGGGCAAGCCAGTCCATCGGCCTGGCCAACACCGTGACAAACGCCATTGTAGCGGATACTTTGGCAGCGTTCGCCTCGCGGCTGGAAAAAGCCGCCGATAAGGCCGCCGAGGTGCGCGCCATCGTGGCGGACACCTGGCGCGACCATGGCCGCATCGTGTTCAACGGCAACAATTACAGCGCCGAGTGGCGCGCCGAGGCCGCGCGCCGGGGCCTGCCGGATATTCCGGACATGGTGCGCGCCGCCGCAGGCTATATCACCGAGAAAAATGTGGCCATGTTCGAGCGCACCGGCGTGCTGACGCAGGCCGAATGCCATTCGCGCTATGAGATCACGCTGGAGAACTATGCAAAGCATATCCATATCGACGCCGCCACCATGCTGGAAATGGCCGGCCGCAGCATCCTGCCGGCCAGCTACCGGTATCTGGCCGAGGTGGCGAAGGCAGAGCGCCTCACCGAGCAGTGCGGCTGTGCCTGCGCCAGCGCCAAGGCCGCGGTGGAAAAGCTGTGCGTTTCCATTGACGTGGCCGCCGGCGCGGCCGAAGCGCTGCGCCGCGCGCTGGAGGCCATCGACACCGCCGGCCTAAACGAGGGCGAGCGCGCAGGCCGCTGCCGCGAGATGGCGCACCGCGAAATGGCCGCCCTGCGCCGCGCTGTGGACGCGCTGGAAATGCAGCTTCCGCAGGATTTCTGGCCCGTGCCGGATTACAGCGCCCTGCTGTATGACCTTTGAGCCCGCTCTTTCAAAATCGCAATGGCCCGTTCCGGCGGCTGGTATGTGCCCCCTTGGGGCCTTTTGCCTGCCGGGCCTGTTGTCAACTTTATGCGGCGGCGCCGCGGGGCGCTTTTCTTTCTCCCTGCCGTATCGTTTCCAAACCGGTGCCTTTGCAGCGCTTTACCCGCTTTGCCCGGATATTTTTGCGGGCATGGCAAAAATGTTCTGGCGCCGCCGGCTCTGCCGGCAGTTTTCACTTGCCGCAGAAAACGCCTCTGTGCACACTGGGCTGGACCCAGCCGGGATGCACAGGGGCGTCTTTCTTTCATCCTTTTACGTTGAAACAGCCGCTTACAGCACGAATTCCACATCGTAAAAAGCAGGGTTCAGATAAAATTTGCACCGCGCCAGCCCGGCGCCCTCCCGGCCGAACAGAACGTCCTCTATGTACAGCACAGGCTGCCCCGGCTGCACCGAAAGATGCCCTGTGACGTTTTCTTCCGCCGCCACTACTTTCACCGAAATACGTGCCTTTGCGGCCGCTTCAAAAATGCGGCGGTTCACCAGCTCGTCCGCCTGGCCCTGCCGGTTCAAATCGATATTGAAGGCACTGATATACCGCACCGGAATCTGCACGAACGAATATCCCACTGCAAGCCCTTCGCTGCAATACAGGTTGTCGCTGGCCATCACGATATCACTGGCGCGGATGCCGAGCTTCTGCTGGGCCACCTCTGTGGGCGGCCCATAATTATAGGACATTTTTATCTCATCTACAGCCTGCAGGGCACAGTCCAGCACAGGGTTCACATGGCAGCCCAAAACAGACCGCCTGCTTGGATCATAGGTGATGAAGGTGCCTTTTCCCTGCTTTTTGCGGATCATCCGGTCCTCGTTTAGAATGGTGAGCGCCTGGCGAAGCGTATTCCGGCTGACGCCGTACTTTTCCGCCAGAGCAGCCTCGCCCGGAAGCTGTGTGCCTGCCGGATATACCCCGTCCACAATATCGGCATACAGCCGGTCATAAATTGGCACATAGGAGGGGATTGGGTTGCCATCCGTCTGTGTCACAAGGCGTTGCGCCATATCTTCATCTCCTCCGCCTTCCGGTCATGGCCGTCTCTCCAGAGTATCCCAGGTTCCCCGGCATGTAAAGCCCAGGCGCAGAAACAGGTCATGCCCCGGCTGCGCGTTGCTGTATACGCAAGGCTGCAGGCCTTTTGCCTGCATGCACCGGCACAGCTCTGACACAACGGCGGAAGCAAACCCGCGGCCGCGCATGTCCGCACGCGTGGCCACACCGCCCAGCACCACTGTCTGCCGTGTGGCCACCGTGCTGTTTGCATGCGCCAGAATATGCCCGCCGGCCTCCAAGACAAGGTGGATACCGTCGTCTGAATCCAGCCGCTGCACCAGCATTTCTTTTGAGGCATACATGGCGGCAAACCCCTCTATCTGCTGCAAAAAGGCGTAAATAGCATCCGCATCACAGGGGCCGGCTTTCCGCAGCCCTCCGGCCGGGCCGGCCAGAGACGGGGCACGCCCCAGGCTCAGCAGTTTTTTATGCTGCGCCCGCCAGCCGGAGCTGGCGCCCCAGGCCAGAACAGTTTCCATATCAGCCCCGCGCCCCATAATTACCATTATACCATATTCGCGGGCAATTCTCTCTACAAAAGCAGTGTCGATGCCGCCGCCCCCGCTGTATATCAGAAGGTTCTGATAAAAGCGCAGGTAAACAGCAGCCGGCAGGCCGCCCCGCCACATGGCCCACACCTGCTGAAAGGGTGCGGTGAACCCATACTGTTCAATATCCGCCAGCAGAAAAGTATTTTCTACCGGGGCCTTTTGCAGAAAGTGCAGCAGCGCTTCTTTGTGTTCCGGCCCCGCCTGAAAGATTCCCGTCATTTCCAAATGCGGATTGTCCATTCCGGCCCATAGGTGATACCGTACGTTTCACCCATATTCTTTTCGTTTAGCGACAGGTCAAGCCAGTTCAGCTCGTTGTTGTACAAAATGGGCTCGCCCTTCGCCACATAGCCGAACGAGCGGTGGAACAGCACCGGTCCCTCAAACTTCACCTCATCGTTGTGCTTCACCAGCACGTTCACCATATCACCCAGAGCAAAGCCGGCGTTCACAAAATCCTGATAATTGATATTGGTGCCCACGCAGCCGAAGTTCGGGCATATCATAGCCACATTGCCCTGTGCGCAGCCAGGTTTCACCACAGGCTTTGGGAACGGGATGGTGACAATCTCCTCCACCGGGTATGCAGGGCCCACGCCTTCAAAATCTATCAGCCCGGCAGCCAGCTTGCCGCCGCAGTAACCGAACAAATCGCGCCCATGGAAAATAGCCACGTCATCCGTACCCGCGCCCAGAAGGCGGTTGCGCGTCTCATCTATTTCGCGCACCTCATCAATGCCAAACTTTTCCTTTACCAGCGTAAGCGAGCCGTTATCCGGCGTCACCACATAATAGCCGTTGGAAGTTTTTGCCACACAGGCCCTGCGCGGTGTGCCCACGCCGGGGTCCACCACAGAGACAAAAATGGTGCCCTTCGGCCAGAAAGGCATACTTTGGTACAGGCGGTAGCTTGCCGTCCATGTGCAGAACTTCGTCACTTCATGGGTAAGGTTATAAATTTCAATTTCAGGATCGATGCTTTTAATCACGCCCATTACAGAACACACAGCACCGTCCTTCAGGCCAAAATCTGTGCTCAGAACAACAAATGGTTTCATAATATAAATTTTCTCCTTTTTCATATTGCGCCGCAGCGCCGGCTTTATGGCAGCCGTTCAGCCCTGCAGTTTTTTCGTAAGCTGCAAACCGGTTCGGACCCTTTCTGTCAAAACGGGTACCACATCATAGGCTGTGCCACCAGGCGGTAAATGATATAGCACACCGTGAACAGCGCCGTCGCTGCCGCCACTGCAAATGCGGCCTTGTCCATTTTTCCATAGGGCGGCTCTACATACCACGTGCGCGTTTTGTACTTGCCAAAACCGCGCAGGTCCAGCGCATCGGCGATGGTGCCCACATTGTCAAAGGTGTTCAGCACCAGCGGCCCCACAATGGAAATGATACCCTTCAGCTTGGCGCCAAGCGTCGTCTTTTTCAAGTCAAGCTCCAGCCCTCGCGCCTGGATAGAGGCGGAGGAATTCCGATAATCCTGCAGGATATTGGGCAGGTAACGCAGCGCAATGGAAAATATCATGGCCACCTTATACGGCATTCCGATGCGGTTGAACCCTGCGGCAAGCTGCGTGGGCGTCACCACAAAAATCAGCCACAGCGACACAAGAAACATGGCCAGCACCTTTACCGTGCGCACAAAAAAATACCACAGTGTCTCGGCGGGCATCACAAGGCGCGCAGAAAAACGGAACAAGGTTCACGCAGTTCAGCCCCAGCGCCACGGCCATCAGCGCCCCCACCAGCTTCCAGTTCGGCTTCAGCGAGACGAGCGCTGCCGCCGAAATTACCGTCACCGCCAACAGGATACGGAAATCGAACGTAGCAATGATGAGCACGGTAAACACGATAAACAGCAGCACCTTCACCTGCCCGCACAGCCGCTGCAAGGGCAGTTCGCCCGGTGAAAAACGCACGAGCCCATTACTGTTCACCTGCCCTCACCATCCTTTCATAATGGATAAAGTGGCGCACAAATGCCTCAGGCGGCAGCCCGGCACGCCGTGCCAGAGCGCACAGCGAAGTTTCTTTCAAGTGCGCACGCTGCAGGACAGCTTCATCGCTCAGAACCCGGAACACATCGCCGTCAGCTATTTTTTCGCCGTCTGCCATCACAACAACCCTGTCCGTATATTCGATGGCAAGATGCATATCGTGCGTGATGAACACGACGGTAAGGCCCATCTTTCGGTTCAGCTCGTCCAAAAACTCCATAATCTCGCGGTAATGGCGAAAATCCTGCCCGGCAGTGGGCTCGTCCAGAATCATCACCTTCGGCTGTGTAACAAGCAGCGAGGCGATGGTGACACGCTTTTTCTGCCCATAGCTCAGGGCAGATACAGGCCAGTTTTTCATGCCGGAAAGGCCGCACAGCTCCATCACTTGTTCAAATTTTCCGTCAATTTCCGCTTTGGGAGCACCTCTCAGGGTAAGCGCCAACGTCACTTCCTCGCGTATCATGTCCTTGATGAGCATGTGGTTCGGGTTCTGCATTACATAGCCGATGCGCTCGCCTATCTCTTTGATAGACAGGCTGGCATAATCTTTCCCCTCCACCAGAACGCTTCCGTCCTTTGGGCGCCGGATACCCATCAGCATATGGGCAATGGTAGATTTTCCGGCCCCGTTTTTGCCCACCAGCGCTACGCGCTCGCCCTGGAAAAGCTGGAATGACACGTCTTTCAATACGGGCTTTTTGTCATAAGAAAAAGAAACATGCTGCGGTTCTGCCACACATGGGCCTGTCTGCCGCACAGGCGGCGGCACCGGCTGCGCGAACCAGGCGCGCAGATAATCCAGCTTGCCTTCCAGGCGGATGGAAGAGATGGAATCCGGCTCGTCCTGCGGACTCACGGTACATCCGGCATATTTCAGCGCCGTAAGGTACAAAGGCTCACGAATGCCGTTATCCTGCAAAAGGCTGCCGCACAAAAGCTGCGCGGGCGTAGTATCGGCCACGATGCGCCCGCGGTCCATCAAAATTACTCTGTCCACCGGGCGGTGCAGCACATCCTCCAGGCGGTGCTCAATAATGACGATGGTTTTCCCCTGCTCTTTGTGGATACGGTCTATCAATTCAATGGCCTGCAGGCCCGCCATGGGGTCCAGCGCCGCCAGCGGTTCGTCAAACAGAAGAATATCCACATCGTTGTGCAAAACGCCTGCCAGCGCAGCCTTCTGCTTCTGCCCGCCGGAAAGCGCGAACGGCACATGCTGCTCAAAAGCCGTCATGTCCACGATGCCCAGCGCCTGCTTCACCTTTTGCAGCATGGTGGGGCGGGGCACCCGGTCGTTCTCCAGAGAAAAGGCTACGTCCTCCCCGACGGTAAGCCCGGCGAACTGGCAGTCAGAATCCTGCATAACAGTGCCCACATGCGCACTGAGCTTGTGGATGCTCTGCTCACGCGTCTCCAGCCCGGCTACCTTCACACTGCCTGTAAACTCTGCCTTTGTGGAAAACGGAAGCAGCCCGTTCAGGCAGTTGCCCAACGTGGATTTTCCGCTGCCGGACGGCCCCAGAATAAGCACCTTTTCTCCCTGCCGGATGGTAAGGTTGATGTCGTGCAGCGTGGGCTTTTTCTGCGAAGCATACCGAAGGGTAAAATTTTTGAATTCAATGACCGGTGTAGCCATGCTCACTCCTCAGAAAGGTTCATCTTCTTCAAATTGCGGTTTGCCATCACTTTCAGCACAGGGATGCCCAGCACAACGCTCATCACGCCGTCCTTCAGGCCGGCAATCAGCCCCTGCAGCATGCCGATGGCAAGCTCGCCCTCATACCACATCATGGTAAAGATGGGCGCAATAGCGCAATAGGCAAACAGCGGGCCCACAATGGCAAGAATACCGAAAATAATCATCTGTTTTTTGGTGAAAATGCCCTCGCTGATTTTTGCTCCGTATACAGGCAGCAGGCCGATAATAAAGCCATAGACCAGGTCTGCAAGCGTCCAGTCGAACCAGAAACCCCAGCCGCCTATCATATCTGCCAGAAAGTTTCCTATCATCATCGAGATGCCGCACGCAAGCGGGCCAAACATGCCGCCTACAATCACCACCACAAGCGGCGCCAGGCTGAGCTGGACCTGAGTGAAAATGGGCACCTGGATAAACACGATATTCACCGCAAATAAAATGGCGCCCAGTGCCACGCCCACCACTGTCTTTGTGTTCCATTCGCCTACAAGCAGCTTTCCAATGCTTTTCTTTTCCATAATCCGATGGCTCCTTCCTCATTCTCCCCTATTGCATACAAATAAAAACGGCCATGTTCAACTTGTTCAACAAGTTGAACATGGCTTTATTATAACAACCGAAACGTCCTGCCGCAAGAGAAGGCGTGTATAAAAATTTTGTCAAATCTTGTTGAATTGCACAAAGGCATCCCGTTCCGCCTGAACTGTGCGCCGCCTGCATTGGCACCTTTCGCCGCGGCACGGCCTTTTATCATAGCATACAGCGTTGAGCGGCATATAAAAAACTGATATAATTATTTGCAGGCCCTTCATTCCATCTGTGGCCGCAAACTGAAAGGTGGCGCACATTATCATGGCATTTTATCTTATCTCCTTCAGCCCCACGGGCGGCACGCACAAGGCAGCCGGACTCTTCGCACAAAGTTTTTCAAAAGAGTGCATCCCTGTCGATTTGACGGACAGGACGCTTACCTTCTCCGGCATACCCTTTTCAAAGCAGGATATCTGCCTCGCAGCGGTGCCCGCCTACGGCGGCCGCGTGCCGTGCCCGGCCGCTGCACGGCTGGCACAGATGCACGGCGGCGGGGCGCGCGCCATTCTGATGGCCGTATACGGCAGCCGCGCCTACGAGGACACGCTTGCCGAGTTATACGACATCCTCACCGCCGCGGGCTTTCGCTGTACAGCCGGCGTAGCGGCTGTGGCGCGGCACTCTATTTTTCCGCAGTTTGCCGCCGGGCGGCCCGATGCAGCGGATGCCGCCCAGCTCGCCGCCTTTGCCCGGCAGGTGCGCGCCGTGCTGGACGGCGGCACGGCACCCCGGCCTGTTCTGCCGGGCAGCAGGCCTTACCGGCCTCTGAGGGTAATGGACCTGAAGCCGCGCGCGGGCACAGGCTGCACCTCTTGCGGCCTGTGCGCCCAGCAGTGTCCGGTGGGGGCTATCCCCCTGCACGCGCCCGCGCAGACGGACACAGCCCTTTGCATCGGCTGCATGCGGTGTGCCGCCGTCTGCCCCGTCCATGCGCGCCGTGTGGACGGGGCAGCCCTGGCAGCGGCACGCCAAAGGCTGCAAAAGGCCTGCGAAAACCGCAAACAGAGCGAATTGTTCCTGTAAGACAGAGCGCGGGCTTCATAACCTTGTCAAAAACGGAAAGCCCCCTGCGGTCAGGACGGTTTCAGCCCGGCCGCAGGGGGCTTTCCGTTTTTGCTCACGGCTGCACTTCATGCACCTTGTAAAGGCTGCACGCAGTGTAGTCCTTCTGTTTTTCCATCTCCACTTCCATACCGTAATGCTCGCGCAGGAATGCCTGCTTGGTGCTGACATACACGGAATCCACCAGATAGACATTGCTGCCCGTGATGCCGCGGTACGGGTCCTCTACTCCATAGGCTGCCAGTGCTTCCACACGGTGCGGCGCGCCGGAGAGCCAGCCGCCCAGCTCCACTATATTCGAGAAAAAGCCTGCCGGACGCGGATGGAACACATCGTTGCCTGCAAGGGAATCCAGCGTTTCCACATCCATCAGGTATAAATGCTCCTTGTCCGCGCTCATCTCATGGTACTCGGGACGGTCGGGACGGTCTATGCGGTACTGCTGCATATCTGTGCGCAGCTGCATGAAATACGGCAGGCATACCACGCACACAGCCGCCACGGCAAAACACAGCGCGCGGCGGCCCGGCACCGCACCGGCGCGCACCGTCATGCACATCACGCCGAACACCACAGCCGCCAGTATCATGGAAAACTCTACATGCCGCACGAACCGTCCCTGATACAGCAGATAGAACACCTCGGCGCCAAACACGGCCATGGTGCCCAGAAATGCCGGTCTGCCCTTTTTTCCGGCAAAAAACAGCCAGGCCAGCAGCACCCCGCCGAAGGCCAAACGGTACGGCCTGCCTGCCAAAAGGCCCGCCAGCGTATATACAGTGCTTTTGGCCGTTTGCACAAGGCCGGCCTGCGGCGCATTTTCGCTCAGCACATTTAGCGCCTGCGGCGTAAACACCTCCGGCGCGTAAAAGCTCCAGCTCTTCAACATATCGAAATCGTTTGCCGAGTAGCCCAGCGCCTCAATCTGTGTTTTATCTGTGTAGGAATAGATTTTGAAATCGGAAAATTCCGTGCGCGCGGCATTGTATTCGGCAAAGCTGCGCCAGCCTCCGGTGGAATAGGCGGCCATATCCGCAGCCTTGGCCGCCCCCACCAGTGCGAACAAGGCCACGGCAGACGCCGCGGCGCGCAGGCGCGCCTTTTTATCCATGCAGAGAAAGCGCCACAGCAAAAGCGCCGCGGCAAGGCCGCCCACTGCAAAAAAATTCTGAAAGCGCACCATGCTGCCCAGCACAGCCCAGCCGAGGCCGGCCGCAGTGCGAAGGCTCCAACTGCCAAGCTCCGCCGCCAGCAGCGCCAGGCCCGCCGTCAGGTACAGGGCACTGTTTTTCGTGTACTGGAAGCTATTGAACATGTCCACCCCAAAGGCCAGCAGCACCCCGCCGTACAAAAGCAGGCCGCGCTTTGTGCCAAGGCGCTCCATACACAGCGCACCCAGCAGGCCGAAAGCCGCCACATTGGCCGCCACCTGCAAAAAATAGTACCAGTTCACATTTGCGGCCAGCGCATAAAACGGCTTCAAAAGCCAGCCCAGCAGCACATTCACATACACAAGATGATGCGTGTCTTCGCCATAGGCGCCCATGGCAATATTGGCCAGCTGGGCATCGTCGTTCAGCTCATACCGCAGGCCGAACACTGCCCATGTGGCAAAAAAGCAAGCCAGTGCCAGCGCCATGGCCAGCGCAGTGCGCCGCCAGTCCTTCTTTCCCTTTACAAAACCCATGTGCACGATTCTCCTTTTATTCGGGCCGCAGCCTAACTGGGCAGGCCGTCGAACGGGTCCTCCGGCCTGGGCAGGCCCTCCCTGCTGAAATGCCTTCGGGCCAGCACCAGCGCCGCCCCGGCCAAAAACACAAGCTGCACCGCAAGCGCGGCAATGGCCGCATAGGTGGTGCCCTGAAGCGCCCAGCGCTGAATAAACGGCGCCGACACGGCCCAGGCCGCTACGATGCCGCACACATTTGCCGCAATCAGCGCCTTCATACAGCGCATCACCGTCAGTACCATGCTGTAGAACAGCACCAGCGCGGTGAGCACCGCGCTCACTACCATAGGGGCCAGCAGATGCTGGTAAGCGCTCATGCCGCTGCCCACAAAGGTGTCAAGGCCCCACGCGCCCAGAAAGTGCGCCACCAAAAGCCCTGCGGGCAGAAGTGCCAGCACCACGGCCTGTACGCCCAGCACAGCCTTCCAGAAGCCCTTTTTGTCCTTTGCCGCATAGCTGTCTGTAAACACATTAATGAACGGGATAAACAGATAGGTCGCGCCCGTCTGCAAAAGCAGCACAGGCTGTGTCACCGGCCCGTAAATGCCGATGGCCCCGTTGCCCATCTGCTGCTGCAACACGATTTTCGGCAGGCTGGCCGCCGTGGTGGAAAGCGCTGTGTACACCGCCAGCGGCGCGCATTCAAAAAGCAGGGCCCGCACAGCGCTTTTTTCCACCGGCTGCGGGCGGTAAAGCCCGCGCGACACGCGCATCGTGTAAGTGCAAAACAGTGCAATGTTCACTCCCAGCATCAGCGCCAGCGTCAAAAGCAGGCTGTGCGTGGCCGCCAGCACGCCCACGAATACCGCCAGCGTCACGAGGCCGCGCAGCGCATAGGTCTTTCCCACAAGGTCCAGCCGGCCCGCCTTCTGGCTGATGGCGTTGTACACGTCTGTGACCGATTCTACCATGCGGTATGCATGGTAAAGAAGGATACAGGCGCACTGCAGCGCGCTGTATGCGTTTTCCGCGCGGAGGGCACCCGCCAGCGTGAACACGATACAAACGGCGCTGGCCAGCGCCACCGTATAGGCACGGCTGCGGATATAGCAGCTTTGCGCATATTTTTCATGTGCATCCGACACCTGGAAATTGTACATGCCGTAAGAGGCGATGGAGAGGAAAATGCCCGTTGCGCTGACAGCCGTGGTAAAGATGCCGGACTGTTCCGCCCCTGCCAGACTGAGAATAAGGATGCCGAACAAAAAATGGCACACCATATAGACAATCTGGCCAAAGGTGTTCCATAAAAAATTTCTGCGAAGCTGCTTTGCGTCTCCCATTCAGCGCGTTCCTTCCTGAATTAAATTCTCCCCCACCAAACCCGTCCAAAATGCAGTTCTCCCATCTTGACGCCGGGACATTCCCGTTTTATAATGGGACACAGATACAACTATAGGAGGAATTGGCCTTGGGCGGAAACCCTGATATTTTCAAAATGACAATAGAGCGAAAAGGGAAAAAAGTTACCTTAAGCGGCAGTGAGGCGGACGTGGATGCCTTTTGGGGCCTGATCCGCAGCCATTTAAGCGAGCTGGACGGCGCCTGCACAAATGCGCAGAGCACTCTTGCAGAAACACCAAAAGAGCCTTTGCCAAGCGCACAGCCCGTGCACACTGCTCCCAGCATATGCGGTGCAGCACCGGACAAACCCGCACAGAAGCGCCGACCCAATACGGCAAGGGCGCAGGTGTCTGATTCAATTGGCCTAACAAGTGGATCAGCAGCGAAGCCTGTACAATTTCTGCACCCAGCATGGCCAGCTCACAAAAACACAATTGCTTTTGCTTATCATATACTGGGCGGGGCAGAATGGAAAGCCCGCGGTAAGCTGCAATTTTCTCACAAGCGCCATGAGCTTTCTGGGGGAAAATTACGATCGAAACCACGTTTACTATATGCTCAAGAGTATGCGCAGCCGCAGCGGCTATCTGGTTTCTTCCGATAATAAATTTTCCATCACGGCGCAGGGTGAAAATGCCATCATAAAGCTCATTACCGCCTGAGCAGTCAGTGTTTTGTCCCGGCACGGGCCCCGCCCGGCCGGGACTTTTTTTGCTACTCCACCGCCTGTGCCCCGGAGAACACACCCAGCACGCGGCGGATGGACGGCTCCTTCTGCACAAGGCTGTGCATGGCGCACAGCACGGCGCCCGCCGAGGGGGCCGCAGGCACCGCGTCCGTCCGCAGCACCTCCTGCGCCAGCACACCCGCGCGCGCGGACGGCACAGCCACCACGCCGTCCACAATATAAGGGTTATAGTTTTCCGGTACAAAGCCCGCGCCGATGCCCGGTATGCTGTGCCGGCCCACCACCCCGCCCGCAAGGGCCTGGCTTTCAGCGGGCTCTACTGCAATGATGCGCACATCCGGGTACCACGCCTTCACATATTCGCCCACCCCCGTGATGGTGCCGCCGGAGCCCACGCCCACCACAATGGCGTCCAGTTCGCCTCCGGTGGCCTTCACAATGGCCGGGCCCGTCACGCGGCGGTGGAACTCTGCATTAATATCATTGTCGAAATAGTTCAGGAAATACCCGCCAGTGCGCATAGCCACAGCCTGTGCGCGGGCAGCGGCGCCCGTGCGCCCGCCCGTGGTAAAGGCCAGCTTTGCGCCAAGCTCTGTAAGCAGTTTCTGGCGCGCAGGGCCAATGCTGCCCGGCACGCACAGCACAAGCGGATGCCCCGAATGGCTGCAGGCAATGGCAAGCGCCACCGCAAAGGTGCCGGAAGAGCATTCTACCACCGGCTGGCCCGGCTTCAGAAAGCCTTTTTCCTGCGCGATGGCCAGCATGCCCTGCGCCAAGGCGTCCTTAGCGGAAAGCGTGGCCCCGCCATAGGCCAGATACGCATACAGCGTGCCGGGCAGGCGGTGCCTTGCCGCATAGCCGGAAAGGCGCACCACCTCGCGCGCATACAGCACTTCATAATAACTTTCATGGATGCCCATACGCCCGCCGCCTGCCTTTCATTGTTTTGCGCACGCCGAAAAAAGGCGCATGCGCCATGCACTTATTATACAGTATCCACAAGGCTTTGCAAAGCCGCTTTTTTCACTTGACTTTCCAAAAGGGCTGTGATATGATAACGCTTGTGTAAAGCGAAACGCTTTACACGCATCCCATCCAAAAGGGGGGCGCGGCACATGGCGAAGAAATGGGAGATTTCGTATCTGCTCGATTTTTACGGCGATGTGCTGACAGAGAAACAGCGCGACGTGATGGTGCAGTATTACAACGACGATTATTCCCTGGCCGAGATAGCCGAGAACTTCGGCATCACGCGGCAGGGTGTGCGTGATGCCATCAAGCGCGGCGAGGCCACCCTGCTGGAGCTGGAGGAAAAGATAGGCTTTGCCGCCCGTTCGCGTGTGCTGCGCGAGGGCATCAGCCGCCTCGAGGCGCTGGCCAGAGAGGTGCGCTTTTCCAACGCGGGCAGCTACAGCCCGAACAGTGCCGTGGCACGCGCCGCAGATGAGATGCTGCGGGTAATTGATTCCCTTGGGGATGTATGAGGCAAACGAAGAACGGGCCTTCGGGCCCCGTAGAAGGGGGCGCATGGTATGGCGTTTGAATCGCTGGCTTCCAAGCTGGGCGGCGTGTTCAAGAAGCTGCGCGGCAAGGGCAAGCTTTCCGAGCAGGACGTAAAGGACGCCATGCGCGAAGTGCGTGTGGCCCTTCTGGAGGCGGATGTAAACTACACCGTCGCCAAAGGGTTCATCAAAACGGTTACCGAGCGCTGTATGGGCCATGAGGTGATGGAGAGCCTCACCCCTGCCCAGCAGGTGATAAAAATCGTGAATGAAGAGCTCGTGGCCCTCATGGGAGGCGGCGAGGGCCCGGCGCGCATCCATATCAAATCGAAGCCGCCCACCGTCATCATGATGTGCGGCCTGCAGGGCGCAGGCAAAACCACACACTGCGCCAAGCTTGCCAAGCGGTTTCTGAAAGAGGGCCACAGGCCGTTGCTGGTGGCCTGCGACATCTACCGCCCCGCCGCAGTAGAGCAGCTTTGCATCGTGGGCGCCCAGGCGGGCGCGCCGGTGTTCAGGCTGGAGGGGGAAAAGCCTGAGGCTATTGCTGCAAAGGCTGTGGCCCATGCGAAAGACTACGGCAACGACATCGTCATTCTGGACACAGCGGGCCGCCTGCATGTAGATGAAGAGCTGATGGAAGAGCTGCAGCGCATCAAGCAGGCCGTCGCAGTAGATGAAACGCTGCTCGTCATTGACGCCATGGCCGGCCAGGATGCTGTAAACGTAGCCAAGGCCTTTGGCGAGAGCACCGGCCTTGACGGCGTCATCCTCACAAAGCTGGACGGCGACACCCGCGGCGGCAGCGCACTTTCTGTGCGCGCTGTCACCGGCAAGCCCATCAAGTTTGCGGGTGTGGGCGAAAAGCTGGACGATTTGGAGCCCTTTTACCCCGACCGCATGGCCAGCCGCATTCTCGGCATGGGCGATGTGCTGACGCTGATTGAAAAGGCACAGAGCACAGCCGACGCCAAAGAGGCGGAAAAAACAGCCCGGCGCATGCTGGAAAACAAGTTTGACATGAACGACATGCTGGCCCAGTTCCAGCAACTGAAAAAGATGGGCGGCGTGGGTGCCATGCTCTCCATGATGCCGGGTGTTTCCGGCAAGGTGGATGTGGACGCGCTGGAAAACTCAAAAGAAATGGTGCATATCGAGGCTATCATCCACAGCATGACTCCGGCCGAGCGCGAAAAGCCTTCCATCATCAACCCCAAGCGCAAGCGCCGCATCGCAGCCGGTTCCGGCACGCGCGTGGAGGATGTGAATAAGCTGCTGCGCCAGTTTGAGCAGATGCAGAAGCTGATGAAGCAGGTGAAGCGCAACCCCAAAGGCTTTGGCCGGCGCTTCGGCGGCTTTGGCGGGCTTGGGAAATTTATGTAGAAGGCCCTTTCCCCACAGATAGTTCCGGCGGACGTGTTCCGCCGTTGCTATAAAAAATCATGTTTTATGTGTAGGAGGTGACAGCATGGCTGTTAAAATCAGACTGCGCCGCATGGGCGCGAAGAAGGCCCCGTTCTACCGCGTGGTGGTGGCGGATTCCCGTTTCCCCCGCGACGGCCGTTTCATCGAGGAGATCGGTTATTACGACCCCACGAAGGACCCGGCTGTTGTGAAGATTGACAGCGACAAGGCGAAAGCCTGGATCGCGAACGGCGCCCAGCCCACGGATACCGTGCGCGTTCTTCTGAAAAAGAACAACATTCTGTAAGGCTTTGAGGGAGGGTTTATGATGCAGGAGCTTTTGTTGGCGCTTGCCCAGGGCCTTGTGGAAGACAAGGCCGCCGTCCGTGTGACGGAGGACGAGCCCAATGAGGAAGGCGTCATCGTCTACCACCTCACCGTAGCGGAAGACGACATGGGCCGTGTGATCGGCAAGCAGGGCCGCATTGCAAAGGCTATTCGCGTTGTGATGCGCGCCGCAGCCGTGCGCGAAAACAAAAAGGTCATGGTGGAGATCGACAACTGATTTTCCTCATGCCGCAGCCAATGAAAATGGCTGTCGCAAATTTCCCGGCTTCGGGGCGTTTGCGACAGCCATTTTTTCATATAAATGATAGAAAAAGCAGGCAGCCGAAATGCCGGAATATAACAGAGCAAGAAAAACGAAGTTTCCAAAAAGTAATTGCTGTATGCGTAGCAGGTGCAATTTTAATTCTGCTTGTTCCTTTGATTTTTCATACTGTTTACAAATAAAGCAATAAATTAGAATTTAACGGAGCGAATATGATGATTGAAATTAGACGTATTGATGCACAGCATAAATCGGATATAAATATTCCCAATGAAGCATTTCCTGTATTTGGACGGATTATCCCGTCCTTTAATAATGGACATTGGACTTATAAGTTGGAGCGGTATCACCCTGAAAATATCACAGAAATAACTTTCCCAAACAAGGACTACGTTTATGAGGATATGGAGGACAGTGTATTTCTCGGCGCTTATGATGGTGAAAAATGTGTAGGATTGGCTATTTTGCAGCCCGGATTTTTCAAGTATATGTATCTGTATGACTTGAAAGTGAATAAAAAGTATCGTGGTCAGCATGTCGGACAAGCGTTGATAGCAAAAGCAAAAGAAATTGCCACACAATATGGGTATTATGGACTTTATACGCAAGGTCAAGACAATAATCCGGGTGCCTGCTTATTTTATCTGAACTCTGGCTTTTATATTGGAGGACTTGATACCAATGTATATCGGCACACGAAGCAAGAAGGAAAGGCAGACATTCTTTTCTATTGTGAAGCTGATTAACGAATTCCAATTTATCGGGGAAGATAGCAAAACCAGTCGAGCCAAACAACGGCCAAGATGAACGGCATATTTTCATGTGCCGCCGTTGACAGCCCCGCCGGTCTTTGCTAAGGGAAAATCAAGGCGGGAAAAACCTAAAACGGCTTCCCGCCCATTTCAAATTTGAAAAAAACGCCCCGAAATCAGAAAGAGAGCGGCCAAGCACTTTGAAGGCTTGGCCGCCTTTTCCACCCATTCATCGGGACGGCGGGCAAGGCCGGGCGTAAACCCGTTCATTTCAGCCTTGCCGGTTGCCTGCTGTCCTGCTATTCTTCCGGGAGCGTGGATACAGCTTCGGGACACTTTGTCCATAAGCTGGGGCGCAGGCAGGACGAGAGACAGGGGCTTCCTATACCTGCTGCCGTTCTCTGAAAACGGCCCGCTTTTTCGCCAATTCCCATTCGCAAAAATTCAGCCCGTTTTCCTGCCGGGACAAGCGGGAAGCATAAAGCACCGCCCCCCGTTTTCTTCGTCAGTCACGCCAGCCGGTATAACCGGTATAACACATTACACTTTGCAAGCAAAGTCGTGCGCCAAAAGGCCCCCCTTGGCACCCCGGTCCGTTTCACAGTCTGTGTGTAGTTCCTTGTAAACTGAACTACAAAAGGAATTCGGATTACCCCAAGAGAAAATGGACAAAAATGTGGTGTATCAAGGCGGGCGGTAAATGCAGTTGAAAATAACACGCATGCCCCTGCATTGTCTTTAGCATTTAGTCTGGCAAGGGAATTGCAGATTCGCTATTTGCCCTAATCCTATCGTGGGTTTTACTACCACATACAGGACAAAGTATCAGTATCCATTGAAAATCGTTAGATATATCAGCAGTTTTCATCAGCGGTGGCTCTCTTTCTTTTCAATGATGATAAACAAATAAGTCCTACTACTACCGAAACTAAAGCACCTGTCCCTCTTACAACCCATTCATTTATTGCGGTGTGTTCCAATATGCTACACATAAATGAGCCTGTTTTAGCAGATAAAAAGAGAATTGCTAAATCTATTAGAAACCGTGAATACTTTCCGTTTTTCACAGGCTGCCTCCTTAACCTTCCTCAATATCATCATTCAATTTCTTTTCCACTCTTTGCTGTCCTTTTTTATGACACAGATAAACAAACAGCAATACAGCCGAGATAAGAACGAATGAAGATATAAAAGTAATTGCTAACGCAGCAAGGAAATGCCAATCAAGCAAACCTGAATAATGTTCACCGTAGTTAGTGTAGTTTTCAACTCCGTTAATGGCAGTTATAATAATACTCGCGCCAAAAGCCCCCAATACACAAAGAGTTTTACTCCTTTTGGAAGTGTCCATCAGATTGTTGCCCGTCATTATGCTTCTTATCGCAACATATATTGCAGACAAAATAATAATGGTAAGTTCAGTAATGTAGTTTGTGTAATCGTATTTCATCACATATGCTTTAACCAAAACAGAGATGAAAAGCAGAAATACCATCACAAAATAGGCTTCGCCTAATATCTTGTTTTGCACTTGAATAATGCGTTCATCTTTTACCTTTTTGTTTTTCATTGTAGGTCCTCCCAAAATAAATCGTTCAAGGTTTTGTCAAGTGCATTGCAGATTGCAATGCAAAGCTTCAAGGTTGGGTTATAGTTTCCTGTTTCAATCAAACCGATAGTCTGTCTTGTAACACCAACAATGTTAGCCAAATCCTCTTGGCTCATATCTTTTTCAACTCGTGCGAGTTTTAACTTTTTATTCTTCATATCATAATCTTACCTCCCTTCGTTTGCGCCTTGATTATACACTATAATTTTCTAAATGTCAATTATATATTGCTTTAAGGCATATATAAAAGGCGACAGCCAATGAAATGCTGCCGCCTTCGCCTTATATAAATCAATTCAGCACACACTATCTCTGCGCCCTGTTCCGAATATTATTCATAGCATCAGCCCATGCCATTGACTGTTTTCTTTGAGCGGCTCCGCCACGCTCTCCCCGGCTTTCACAGTGCCGGGCCAAGGCGCTGTCTAAGTCGATAGCTCTATGGCTTCTGCACACCTGCTGAAGCGTGAAATGCGTTACATCTGCGGCACAGGGGGCGCACCGTCCTCCAGAAGGCGCAAAAATTCCTTTGCCGCGCCGGAAAGCTCCATAGCGCAAAGCCAGCAGGCGCCCACTGCGCGCGGCGGTATGGCCGGGCGAAGCCGTACAGGAAACACAGTGCCGTCCGCCAGTTCTTTGCCGCAGAACTCCTGCACCACGCACGCCAGCCCGAAGCCGATGGCGGCAAAGTCCGGCAGAAGGCCGTGGGCGCCCAGCTCTATCTGCGGCGAAAGCTGCACGCCGCAGCGCGCAAAAAACGAATCCACATAGCGGCGGCTGTTTGCCGCCTGCTCCAGCATGGCCAGCGGCTGGGCGGCCAGCTCAGCCGGGCTGAGCGTTTTCCCCTTCAGATGGGCGAAGGCGTGCCCTGCCACAAAAATATCGTGCACCTGCAAAATGGGCCGCACGCACAGCCGATCGTTTTCCACCGGCAGGTTCACCACCGCCATATCCAGCCTGCCGTCCAGCACCTTCTGCACCAGCTGTACCGAGGTGCGGTTCGTCACCTGCAGCTGCACGCCCGGGTGCAGCGTGCGGAACGCGCTGAGGAACGGAAGAAGGAATTCCTTGGTGATGGTGTCTGCCGCGCCCAGGCGCAGGGTGCCGGCCTCCAGGTTCTGCACGCGGGCAAGCTGCTGTTCGCCCGCCTCCAGCATGGCCAGCGCGGCCGAGGCATGGCGGTATAAAAGCTCGCCCTCGCGCGTCAGGCGCACGCCGCGCCGCCCGCGCACAAACAGTTTGGCCCCTGTCTGCATCTCCATGCGCTGCACGGCCTGCGAAACGGCCGGCTGGGTGAGAAACAGCCTGGCCGCCGCGCGCACAAAGCTGCCTTCGTCCGCCACCGCCACGAATACACGGTACAGCGAAAGGTCTGCCCTCATGTTCTCTGCCCCCTTTGCTCACAGTATACGGCATCTGAAATCACGCTCAATATAACATAAGAATTTCTTATTTCTACTATAATATATTTTAATTTTACTTATATCTATATTTGCATTATAATGAAAAGCGGCCCGGTGTGCAAGGGCCGTTTTGCCGTTTTCAAACTTCATTTCACCAGAAGGAGCAAACACATATGAGAACTGTCGGCACCACTTCCCGCGGCGTGCGCTGCCCTGTCATCCGTGAGGGTGACGACCTTGTCAAAATCGTCACCGACGCCGTGCTCGCCTGCGGCGAGGAACAGGCCATTGCGTTTCAGGATAAAGACATCGTGGCCGTCACAGAGGCCGTTGTGGCCCGCAGCCAGGGCAACTATGCCACCACCGATGCCATCGCAAAGGACTGCGCCGCCAAATTCGGCACCGACACGGTGGGCCTCACCTTCCCTATCCTCAGCCGCAACCGCATTGCCATCTGCCTGAAGGGCATTGCCAAAGCCTTCAAAAAGGCCTATATCCTGATGAGCTACCCCTCGGATGAAGTGGGCAACCACCTGTTCGACGAGGACCTTCTGGACGAAAAGGGCGTAAACCCCTGGAGCGACGTGCTGACCGAGGCGCGCTACCGCGAGCTGTTCGGTTATGAAAAGCACCCGTTCACAGGCGTGGACTATGTGGAATATTACGGCGAACTGTTCCGCAGCCAGGGCTGCGAGGCAGAGTTCATTTTCGCCAACGACGTGCGCGCCATCCTGCCCTATACAAAGAATGTGCTGTGCTGTGACATCCATACCCGCCACCGCTCGAAGCGCCGCCTTCTGGCCGCGGGCGCGGAAAAGGTTCTGCTGCTCAGCGATATCATGACGGCCCCGGTGGACGGCAGCGGCTATAACGAGCAGTTTGGCCTGCTTGGCTCGAACAAGGCCACGGAGGACAGTGTGAAGCTGTTCCCGCGCGATTGCCAGAGCTTTGTAGATTCCCTTGCCGCCGGCCTGCGCAAAGCTACCGGCAAGCAGATTGAGGCCATGATTTATGGCGACGGCGCCTTCAAAGACCCTGTGGGAAAAATTTGGGAGCTTGCCGACCCCGTGGTAAGCCCCGCTTATACAGCCGGGCTGGAGGGTCAGCCCAACGAGCTGAAGCTGAAATATCTGGCGGACAACGACTTCGCCTCACTCTCCGGCGATGAGCTGACAGCCGCCATCAAAGACAGCATCTCGCACAAAGATGCAGACCTGAAGGGCCAAATGGCCAGCCAGGGCACCACGCCCCGCCGCCTGACAGACCTTATCGGCAGCCTGTGCGACCTCACATCCGGCTCCGGCGACAAGGGCACGCCCATCATTTTCATTCAGGGTTACTTCGACAACTTTGCCAAAGAGGCAAAATGACACATTGCATGCAAACGCGCCGCTTAGGCGCGCTGACGCAAGGAGCCATCGGTTTTTGCGCCTGATGCACGTAAAAAAGCCCGGCAATCCTGACGGATTGCCGGGCTTTTTTAGACACTCTTCCTTCAAAACCGCCGGACTGAAACTGCCCGGTACCCCTGAAACGGCAGCTTTTGATGCAGAGCAGGGAGACTTTCCGCAGGCACCCTTTGTAGCTGTCAGGGAAATCTGAAGAAGCTGTGCGCAAAAATTGCTTTTCAGGTGCGATGGTTTCTTGTGCCGGCGCGCCTAAGCGGCGCGTTTTTCAAAAAAGGCCCCTGTTATATTTTATCTGCCCAAACAACATCATGCAAAGGCCCGCTGCAAATGAAGCAATGCCTGCGACCATGCCTGCAAACGAAAGCGCAGCCACACCAAGCACCGCAGAAACTGTTATTCCCGCACCAATCACGACCATCGCCTTGCCCATGATACCCGTATATGCTTTTTTGTCTTCCTGCCTTACCTTTCTGTAATGATAGCCGTGTATGACCTCAATTTTCCCTTTTTCCCACAATAAAAAGCCCAAATACAGAAACAGAAGGCTGCAGCCTTCCGCAATAAGGAAAAAATGATATTATCCATATTTTAGCCTCCCTTCAGCCCGTGCACAGGTCAGGCCCTTACAAAAGGCTGGCCGCGTGCAGCACCAGCGCCAGCGCGCTGTGCACACTGGCTTCGCCCCAGCCTCTGTCGGAATGCCCGGCGGCGGCAAGGCTGTCGGCCGTGTACAGAAGCTGGGCAAACTGCACGCCATGAAACCCGGCGCATGCGGCCAGGGCGGCACATTCCATCTCCACCACGGCGCAGCCTTCCTGCCGCCGGTAGGCCACAAGGCCGGGCGTCTCGCGGAAAAAGCCGTCTGTCGTCCATGTGCGGCAGCGGCGCACAGGCACGCCGAAGCGCCCGGCCGCCTGTTCCAGCGCGCGCAGGGCCGTCTCGTCCGTCTGCACCCAGCGCGCGGGCGGCAGATAGCAATAGCTCGTCCCCTCCGCACGCAGCGCGTGCGTGGGCAGAAGAAAGGCATTTTCCGGCAAATCTTCCAGCGCGCCGCAGCTTCCGCCCGCCAGAATACGCGTGCACCCGCAGGCAATGAGAAAATCCATGAACTGCGCCGCAGCACAAGCGCCCAGCGGTGCGGCCGCAAGGCATATATCCACGCCGTTCACCGGCACACGGTAGACGGTGAACTCTTTGGTAATGGTCTCGAACCGCCCCAGCTCCTCACAGGGGTGCCCGATGTGGTGCGCCGCATACAGCTTGTCTGCCCGAAGCCCGCTTGCAAATTCCTCCACGCCCTGCCGGTGAAAAAACAGCACCGCGCGCGGCGGAAAGCGGTAGCCCTCGTTCCGGTTCGGCTTCACCATCACCTCGCGGGAATCGTCATATTCCAGCACAGGCCATTCATGTTTTTGTATCACATTCCATCCTCCTCACAGGGCGGCGCGCTGCCGTAATCGTCCAAAAAGCTGTATGTGCAGCCCCTGTGCGTCCAGCCGGGCAGAACGTTCAGGTTCACATTGTGCAGGCTGTGGAACACATTCACATCCCCCTGCGGGTTCATGGCGCGGATAGCCGCCACCAGTGCCTTTGTTTTCGCACGCGCGCCGTGCGGGGCATCTTCTCCGCGCCTTTCCGCCTCTTCCGTAAAGCGGCAGGCACAGCGCAGAAACGAGAGGCCGTTATAGCGCTGCCAGGCGACGATATCCGCCTCTCGCACAAGGTACAGCGGGCGGATGAGCTCCATGCCCGGATAATTGGTGCTGTGCAGCTTCGGCATCATGGTGCGAAGCTCTGCCCCCCATACCATGCTCATCAGCGTGGTTTCTATCACATCGTCAAAATGGTGCCCCAGCGCTATTTTGTTGCAGCCCAAGGCCTGCGCATTTTTATAAAGATGCCCGCGGCGCATGCGCGCGCACAGATAACACGGGTTTTTGTCCACGTTTGCCACGCTGTCGAAGATATCCGTGCAAAAAATATGCAGCGGCAGGCCCAGCGCCGCGGCGTTGCGCTCGATAAGGGCACGGTTCTCCGGCAGGTAGCCGGGGTCCATACACAGGTACTCTGCCTCAAAAGGCACATCACTCACGCGCTGCAAATGCTGGATGCATTTTGCAAGAAGAAAGCTGTCCTTCCCGCCGGAGATGCAAACAGCCACCCGGTCGCCTGCATTCACAAGGGCATAGTCCTTGCACGCGCCGATAAAACGGTGCCAGATCGGCTTTTTATATTTTTTGATAATACTGCGCGTCACAGCCGCATCCTGCGCGCAGGCCGCACCGCCCGCCTCAGTCATGCAGCGCCAGTGTGGCCAGCACACCGCCGTCCAGGTCTTTCAGGGTGAACACGCGGTTCTCATACACCATATAGCCGCGCACGCCGTCCCCTTTCGGAATGGATACGCTGCCGGGGTTCAGAAAATAATAGGCCCCTTTGTCCTGCGCCGCGCGCACATGGGTATGCCCATGGATGAGAATGTCGCCCGCCTCCAGCGGCGGAAGGTTCGCTTCGTTCCAAATGTGGCCATGCGTGATGAACGCCATGCGCCCGTCCAGCAGAAGCGGGAAATATTCCGCCATTACAGGGAACTCCAGCATCATCTGGTCCACCTCGGCCTCACAGTTGCCGCGCACACACAGAGGCCGCGGGCGCAGCGCATTCAGCATCGCAGCCACCTCTTTTGGGGCGTAGCCGTCCGGCAGTTCGTTGCGCGGGCCATGGTACAGAATATCCCCCAAAAGTACAAGGCGCTGCGGCGCCTCATCTTTCAGGCGGGCCAGCAGTTTTTCTGCATACAGCGCCGAGCCGTGGATATCGCTTGCAAACATCAGCTTCACGGAAATTCCCCTCTCCTGTCTTTTCCATATCCTTGTGCAGGGCGCGGCAGCCGCCCCCTGCATATGGATACTATATCAAATCGGCACCGTTTTTTCAACAAAACACCCCCGGCGCCCTGCTGGGCCGGGGGCTTGCATACCATGCCGCATACGGCGCGGCATATCAGTCAAATTCCGGGTTGAAGGCATAGAAATTTCGGGAATTCAGCGTTTCCTTGATGCGCTCCAGCGCTTCGCCAAAGCGCTGGAAATGCACAATTTCGCGCTCGCGCAGAAAGCGGATGGGGCGTATCACATCCGGGTCGTCCACCAAACGCAGAATATTGTCATAAGTGGTGCGCGCTTTCTGCTCTGCGGCCATATCCTCGCACAGGTCTGTGATGGCATCGCCCTTCGAGGCAAAGCACACTGAGGTAAAGGGCTCACCGCTGGCGGCCTGCGGCCAGATGCCGGTGGTGTGGTCGACAAAATAGGCGTCGAACCCCTGCTTTTTGATTTCCTCTACCGTGAGCCCCTTTGTCAGCTGGTACACAATGGCGCTCACCATCTCCAGATGGGCCAGCTCCTCTGTCCCTATGTCTGTCAGCAGGCCGGCCACGCGCCTGTCCTTCATGGTATAGCGCTGGGAGAGATAGCGCATGGAGGCGCCCAGCTCGCCGTCCGGCCCGCCGTACTGGCTGATAATCACTTTTGCCGCAGCTGCATTCGGCTTTTTGATATGGATGGGAAATTGCAGCCGTTTTTCATAGCTCCACATAATTCACGCCTCCGTTTCCCAGGGCCACGGGCCCTGCACCCAGTTCCAAGCGTTTTTTCCGCCTGCGCTGTAAAAATCCACCGGGCCCACGACCGCCTCGTACGCCTTTACAGCGGCATCGCGCTGTACACGCAGCTCCCGATATGCCTTCAGCGCACAGGTATTCGTGGGGTGGGTGTCCAGAAACAGGCGAACCTCATCCATGGCAAAGCTCAAGGCTTCCAAATCGCCGCGCACATTCTCACACATGGCGTTCGCCTCCTTCCCACGGGCAGAACGGCAGGTCCAGCGCCTGAAACAGGGTGCCGCGCTGCAGCGCCTTTTCCAGCGGATACAGCTTTTCAAAGCGCTGCATGGGCACAGTGGCAATGGCAAGCGGCAGTTGATTCATTTCATTCATGCTGCAAAACTCCTTTCTTTCTTCTAGCATACAGAGGGGGGCAGGTCCCCTCTGCCGTATGTTATTCGCCAGCAGAGGGGTGCGCTACCGGCACCGCACAGTCTAAGCCGGGCACGGGCGTTCAAATGTTTTCTTTGGGCCTGCCAAACGCTTTGGAAACAAAAAAAGGCGCCCGAAAATTTTTTCGGGCGCCCTGGCCAGCACTGGGCAAAAACGGTTATTTTCTGCCTGGTGCAGCCTCTGTGCATCGCTTTTTTATTGTTCTTTATCCTGCCGCTCCTGCTTCGGCGCGCCGGGCGCCTCGAACCAGAACAAACTGCCCCGGCCCACCTCGCTCTGTGCGCCAAAGGCAAAGCCGTGGCGCACCAGAATGGCCTTGCAGATCGAAAGCCCCAGCCCGGAGCCCTGCTTGCCCGCGTCTGCGCGCGAGCGGTAGTATTTGTCAAAGATATAGGGCAGGTCTTCCTTCGGGATGCCCGCGCCGTGGTCTTCCACCTCCACACGCGCGCCGCCGTCTTTCGGCAGCACACGCAGCGCAAGGTAGCCGTCCGCCCCCACATGGTGCATTGCATTGGCTAAAAAGTTGTGCACAACGCGGCTCAGAGCCTCCGGGTCTGCCATGATATCGCAGGGCGTATCCGCCTGCACAGTCAAATGGAATCCCGCCTTGGTGCAAGCATCCTCATAGCGCTCTGCCACTTCCTCGCAAAGCTGCGCAATGTCAAAGCGCACAGGCGCCAATTTTTCCGCGCCGCTGGACACCTTCGAAAGCTCCAGCACGCTGTTCACAAGGCCGGACAGGCGGTCGGTCTCGTCGATGATAACGTCCATCTGCGCGGTCCGCTTTTCGGCGTCGGCGCCGGTCAGGTCCCGCACCGTTTCGGCATAGCCTTTAATAAGCGTCAGCGGCGTGCGCAGGTCATGGCTGATGTTGGCGAGCAGGTCCCGCTGCAACTCGTTAGAACGCGCCACCTCCCGCGTCATGGTATTGAAATCCTGCGCAAGCACAGCCAATTCATCGTGCCCGCGCGGGGTGACACGCGCGGAATAATCCCCTTTTGCCACACGCCGCGCCGCACCTGAAAGCTCGGTGATGGGCCGGGCAAACCACCGGCTGAACAAAAAAGCCCCCAATATACCCGCACACAGTGTGACAGCTGCAATGACGGGAAGCTGCATGCTGATAACACCGCGCGCCTGCTCGATGCGCTCAAGGTCTGTAGAGACAATGACGCTGCCGCCGCCTGCAAGGCGCTGTCCCATCACCATCTGGCGCTGGGCGCTGGTCTGGTCCGTCAGAATAAAACGCACTTCGCCCTTCTGGCGCACGGAAGCGCGCAGCGCCTGGGCATATTCGCTGTTCCAAGCGGGCTCGCTTTTTTCTCCAAACGCCTGAAAGTAAGAGGGGTGGATAAGGCATTCGCCTGTCTGAAGTGCATGGAAGTGCAGCACAAGACGGCCCGAGGCGTCCGCTACTTCAAAGCATTTTCCTGCCAGAAGTCCTGTGTTCTCCTCCAGCCCCTCCAAAAGGGCGGCATCGTCATAGCCCGCCTCGCCCGGCAGGCCCGCTTTGTCCAGCACAGTGCTGAAAGCGTTCAGCGTGCGCGTCAGCTCGCGCCGCACGCCCACTTCATAAAATGTACCCAGCGAGCGCACGCCCAAAAACCATACGAGTCCCAGCAGCACGGCCACCATCAGCACAATAAAGCCCATCAGTTTGGCGCGCATGCTCCAGCTCCTGGGCGGGCGCGGGCGCTTTGCCGCATGCTCCTTCTGCGGTGTCATACGCCTGCCTTCGGCTCAAATTTATAGCCCACGCCCCACACAGTGGTAATAAAATCGCGGTATTTGCCCAAATGGCCGCGCAGCATTTTCACATGGGTGTCCACCGTGCGGTCTTCCCCGAAATAGTCGTAATTCCACACCTGCTGCAAAATTTTTTCACGGCTGAGGGCAATGCCCTTGTGCGCGGCCAGAAACACCAGCAGGTCAAACTCCTTCGGCGTCAAGGCCACAGCCGCGCCGTCTATGGTGACGGTGTGGCTGGCCGTATCTATCACAAGGCCGCCGAAGGCAAAGCTTCCTGCGTTCTGGCCGTCGCGCCGCATGGTGCGCGCCAGCACGGCGCGCACACGGGCCACAAGCTCGCGCGGGGAAAACGGCTTTACCACATAGTCGTCTGCCCCTGCGCCAAGGCCCTCCAGCTTATCATACTCCTCGCCGCGCGCAGTGAGAATGATAACAGGCACGTCCAGCCCACGCAGGCGCATCTCCTTCAGGCATGTCATGCCGTCCATGAACGGCATCATCACGTCCAGTATTACAAGGTCTACACCGCCCGCAGCCACTGCAGCCAGCGCCGCCGCACCGTCCGACGCCTGGGTACACTGGTAGCCCTCATGCTCCAGATGCTCCTGAATCAATTCACGAATACGCGGCTCATCGTCCGCGATAAGTATTTTTGCCATGGCGAAACCCTCCCTGCTGCCGGTGTCCCGGCCGTTGTGTATCCAGGCAGAAAAGCAGCGCGCCGCACAGCTCGCCTGGTGCCCGGTGCACACGCCGTTTTTTTCCGCATCCTAATACTACCTGTTCGATATGTCTAAATTGTGAAAATGCACCCGATTTCCCCGAATTTGTAAAAGAAAATGCTTTACCCGGCCGCAATACGGCTGTACAATAGGGAGGCAAAGCGGTACCAGAGGGCTGCGGGCCCGGCGGCGCCGCACCTTGACAGGATGTGGGGGAACAGATATGGAGCTTTTGATATGGTGTATCGGCGTCCTATTGCTGCTGATATGGTTCTGCGTAAAGCCGGGGCGCCTTTCCGCCGCGCAGGCGGCGCCCTTTTACGGCGTGAACCATGCGCACCGCGGCCTGTATGCACAGGACCAAAGCGTGCCGGAAAACAGCCTGCCCGCCTTTGCCGCCGCCGCGGAAAAGGGCTATGGAATGGAGCTGGACATCCAGCTTTCCCTGGATGGCGAGGTGGTGGTGTTCCACGACGACACGCTGGCGCGCATGTGCGGCATAGGCGGGCGCGTGGACGCCTTTCCGCTGGCCCGCCTGCGCGAAATGCCGCTTGCCGGCACAGCCGAGCGCATGCCGCTTCTGACAGAGGTGTTCGATACCGTGGCAGGCAAGGCCCCCATCATTATCGAACTGAAAACAGGCCCGCGCAATGAAGAACTGTGCCGGAAGGGCCTTGCCCTGATGCGCGCTTATCAAAAGCAGTACGGCGGCGCCTTCTGTGTAGAAAGCTTCGACGCGCGCATCGTGGCCTGGTTTCGCAAAAACGCACCTGACATTCTGCGCGGCCAGCTCACCGATTCACCGCGCGCGCTTGGCTCCGGCCACCCTGTGCTGGATTTCATTGCGGGCAACCTGCTTTCCAATGTCATTGCGCGGCCCCAGTTTATCGCGCACGGGCCGGGCCGGAAGACGGCTCTGGCCCGCTTTGCCGAGGCCTGCGGTGCCATGTCTGTATATTGGACGGCCAGGCCCGGCGACGATGCCGCCGCACTGGAGGAGTATTACGATGCGGTGATTTTCGAGCATTATGCCCCGAAGCCCAAATATAAATGAGGCCGCGCGCATGAAGGTTATCATCTCACCCGCAAAAAATATGGTGGTGGACGCCGACACCCTGCCCCCGGCGGGCATGCCTGCCTTTCTGGCCGATGCGGAATATCTGGCAGGCGTGCTGCGTGAAATGCCGTATGAGGCGTTCCGCCGCGTGATGGGCTGTTCAGACGCGCTGGCAAAGCGCGCCTTTGAGCAGTATGCCCGCCTGCAGCTCGCGCGTGCGGCCACGCCGGCACTGCTGGCATACGACGGCATCCAGTACAAATACATGGCCCCGCAGGTGTTCGAAACGGGATATTTTGATTACGTGCAAAGGCATGTGCGCATCCTCTCCGGCCTGTACGGCGTGTTGCGCCCTCTGGACGCCGTGGCGCCGTACCGCCTTGAGATGCAGGCCAGGCTGTGCACGCCGCGCGGCAAAGACCTGTACGAATTCTGGGGCGAGCGTCTGGTGCGGCAGGTGCTGGAGGGAGAAAGCCTTCTGATAGACCTCGCCTCGGGCGAATATGCCCGCGCCGTGCGCCGCCATCTGCCGCCCGGCACCCGGTGCATCAAGTGCGTGTTCGGCCAGCTTTCCGGCGAAAAGGTGGTGGAAAAGGGCGTGTATGTAAAAATGGCCCGCGGCGCCATGGTGCGCTGGATGGCGGAAAACAGCGTGCACAGCCCCGCACAGCTAAGCGCCTTTTGCGAGCAGGGCTACCGCTTTTGCCCCGCCCGCTCCAGCGAAACGGAATATGTGTTTTTGAGGCCGATGCGCGGTGAAGCTCCCGGCCAGAAAACGATCGGATAATACAAAGGCCCATAACTCCTTTTTCAGGGGTTATGGGCCTTTGTGTTCAATTCAGGCGCCCTTAGTTCGACCGTTCACACAAGCGCGAATATTTACATATAAGAAATGCCATTCAAAGAGGGAGCTGATCGATGGCCAGCAAAGCATTGGCGTAAATTTCCACCATGTTGGTCAGAAGTTCAATGCACATTCCCTCATTGGGCTGATGCCCCCCGCCGAACCGGGACGGCATGCCCGGCATGCCGGGCCCAAAACCCACAGCATTGCTCAATTTCCGGCAGTATGTCCCGCCACCCATTACATAGGGCTCGGCCGGAGCACCGTATACATCCTGATACGCACGAAGCAGGCAGGGTATAGCAGGGTGCGTGGGCGGCGTATAGCATGGCGGGCTGTTGTGCAGGTGCTTCACGGCAAAGCCTGCCGCTGCGCAGCATTCCTGCAGCTGGGCCTCCAGCTTTTTCACATCAGCCTGTATGGCATAACGCACATTAATATTCTGCACAAGCCGGCCTTTTTCCAGCCGCACCATACCGCCCACATGGGTCGTTTTTCCAGAGATATCATCTGAAAAATCAATATTCAGCCCTTTGCCATAGGCGTCGGAAAAAGCTTCAGATAAAAACTTCACAGCCCGCTCGGCTGCACCAGTTGCGAGATGGTGGCGCCAAAGAAAATCAGCCAGCTTTTGAATCGCGTTTTCCGTGCCCTCAGGGAAGGCGGCGTGCCCGGCAATGCCGGAAGCGTCCAGACGGACGCAGTCCCCTTCCCTCCGGCATGTAATATCACCGCACTGTTCAGCCAGGGCCTGTACATCCCGGCAAGACAGGCCGTTCAGCACGGCCCATGCAGAGTCCGGCACCGAATTGGAGGCAACTCCGCCGGAAAATTCAAGCAGATTCGACCCGGAGATATCACACACAAGGTCTGCAGTTAACGTGCCCTTTTCCCCACAGCAAACAGGGAAGCTTACATCAGGAACCAGGCTGAACACCGGCTGAGGTTCATGGGCTGTAAAGTACTGAACATCGGCCATGCCGTCTTCCTCGTTACACCCCAGATAAAGCTGGATGCTGTGTTTCAGCCGCGCCCCCTGCTCACGCAGGCAGCGTATGGCATACAGGGCCGCCACCGATGGGCCCTTGTTGTCGCTGGCGCCCCGCCCTAAGATATATCCGTGCGATACAACCGGCTCATAAGGCGGGGTATCCCAGCCTCCGCCAGCCGGCACCACGTCCAAATGCCCAAAAATTCCAATCGTTTTATCCGTTTGGCCCTTCCAAACAGCAATGCCGCATTGACGGTCTATGTCTTTTGTCTCCAGGCCATATTCGTGGCACATGGACAATCCTTCGTCCAGCACTCGTGCACACGCCTCGCCATAAGGTGCCTGAGGCGGGCCGCCGCTTTCCGATACGCTTGGGATGCGCACTAGGCGCATTACATCCTCTACCATTTCATGTTCATGGTCACGCGCCCATGCACGGACGGCCTCTTTTGATATCATATGCATTATTTTACCAGCTCCTCTGCACGAATGCACGCTACCTGATGGCCCGGCCGCAATTCCCTCAGTGCGGGGGCCTCCCGCCTGCACTGCTCTGTGGCATAGGGGCACCGCCCCGCGAAACGGCACCCGGCCGGCGGGTCGAATGCGCTGGTGACATCTCCCTTCAGCAAAATGCGTTCCCGCTTGACGTCCGGGTCTGGAATGGGGATGGCCGACAGCAGTGCCCGGGTGTAAGGGTGCAGCGGCTCTTTATACAGGGCATCCTTATCTGCAACTTCCACAAGGCGTCCCAAATACATGACGCCGATTCTGTCGGAGATATGCCTGACTACCGAAAGATCATGAGAAATAAACAGGTATGTCAGGCCCTTTTCCCTCTGGATACTGCGCATCAGGTTCAGTACCTGTGAGCGCACAGATACGTCCAGCGCCGAAACAGGCTCATCGCACATAATGAATTCCGGCTCTAAAATTAGAGCGCGGGCAATGCCGATGCGCTGGCGCTGGCCGCCGGAGAATTCGTGAGGATAACGGTTCAGATGCTGGCTTCCGAGGCCCACATATTCTAAAGTGGATACCACTTTATCCATGCGCTCCTGCTCGGTTCCAATTTTGAACACATCAAGGGGCGCTTTGACAAGGTCCAAAACCGTCATGCGCGGGTTCAGGCATGCATAGGGGTCCTGGAACACAATTTGCATTTTGCGTTTCAAAAGGCGCATTTCTTCCTTACTGCGCCCTTCAATTGGTTGGCCATGATAAAGCACGCTGCCGCTAGTGGGCTCGATCAGCCTTAAAATCGTACGGCCTAAAGTTGATTTTCCGCAGCCGGATTCGCCTACAAGGCCAAACGTTTCACCTGAATAAATGGTTAAATCGATGCCGTCTACGGCCTTCACTGCCTTTTTTCGGCCTGAAAAAAGGCCGCCGGAAGTAAAAAAATATTTTTTCAGGTCTTTTGTTTCCAGCAAGGGAGCGGTAATTTTATTCTCCATACTGCTCGCCTCCTTCATATTTCCAGCAGCTTACCAGCGTATCATCCACCTGATACTGCCCCGGCTGCTGGCGGTGGCAGACAGGCTTAGCGTAGGGGCAGCGGTCGCAGAAACGGCAGCCCTCAGGCATGTCATACTGGTTGGGAACGTGCCCGCGTATCGTATACAATTCTTCAACTTCGGCATCCAGGCGGGGAATGGAGCGCAGAAGCCCCTGCGTATAAGGATGCAGCGGATTCTTAAATATAGCACGTGCCGGGGCGTATTCCACGCCTTTTCCGGCATACATCACCAGAATACGGTCGGCCATTTCCGCAACTACACCCATATCATGGGTAATCAGTATTACAGCGGTGCCCAAATCATCCCGAAGCTCCCGAATCAGTTCCAGCACCTGTGCCTGAATGGTCACGTCCAAGGCGGTAGTGGGCTCATCGGCAATTAAAAGCGCAGGGTTACATGATAAAGCCATGGCAATCATAATACGCTGGCGCATTCCGCCGGAAAACTGATGCGGATACTCTTTCATGCGCTGCTGTGGTGCAGTGATGCCAACCTTTTCAAGCATCTGAACCGCATGCTTCCATGCAGCGGCCTTGTCCATGCCCTGGTGAACCATCAACGGCTCTGTAAGCTGGCGTCCAATGGTCATAACAGGGTTTAAGCTTGTCATGGGGTCCTGAAAAATCATGGCAATGCGGTTGCCGCGCATTTTGCACATTTCAATTTCACTAAGCGATGTCAGCTCTTCGCCTTCCAACTGGATAGAACTGCCCGGGCAAATCTCACCAATTGTGGGCAGAAGCCGCATGATGGATAAAGAAGTAACACTTTTCCCGCAGCCGGATTCTCCCACAATACCCAAGATTTCCCCCTTATTGACGTCAAAATTTACGCCGTCTACAGCCACTACCGAACCCTTACGGCTGGAAAACTGTGTTTTCAGGTTTTGCACATGAAGCAATGGTTCCATCTCTGACACCTCTCAGGTTTTTGTTTACTGCACCGGCACGTGCCGCCGTGGGATGATGCCCTGTCAAAGCCGCGCGAAGCTTCGTGCGGCTTTGACAGGGCCGGGGAGAAGCGGCCCTCCCCGGCCATATTCATCTTTTCAAGGAATAAATCAGTTCACAGTCCATTCCCAAGTGGCCCAGTTAAGGAAGTTGGAATCCTCGGGTTTCACGTTTTCTATCCGTTTGTTATACGCAAACAGCGTGTTGGGAGAATACAGCATGGACAGGTTGCAGATCTCGCGGAATTTCACCTGCTCTTCATCATAAATTGCCTTGCGCTCTTCAAAGCTGGTAGCTTCGCGCCCCTTCTGCATCAATTCAAACAGCGTGGGGTCTGTAAGCAGAGAAAAGTTTGTAGAGCTGCCCGGCTCCAGTGCAGGCGTATGGTCGTCCGGGTCTGCAGAAGGCGTAGCACCAACCAGACCAAAGTCGGTTTCGCCAGCCAGCATGGAGGACATCAGGGTGGGGAAATCCACCGTTTGAATCTTTACTTTTACGCCTACTTTTTCAAGATCCTGCTGCATCAAAACAGCACTGCGCTCACGCACCTTATTGCCGGTGGGCACCATCATCAACAATTCACGGCTGGAATCCCACCCGGCATCATCCAAAATCTGCTTAGCCTGTTCCGGGTCATATTCAGGCGGATAAACCTCTTCATTGCAATAGGGGTGATTGGGGCCCCAAGGAGTAGAGAGAATCAGCCCCTCGCCTTTCAACAGCTGGTCTACAATAGTCTGGCGGTCAATTGCCATGTCGATAGCACGGCGCACCTCGGCCGTCATATATTCACGCTGCGTATTGTATACCATATATTGATAAGAATAATTTTCAATGGAAACGCAGTTCAGGTTTTCCTGCGCTTTTGCAGTATCCCAGTCTTCCAGAGGGATAGCCGCCAGGCCGCTACCCGCCAGGATATCGATGTCGCCGCTCATCAGGCCGGCAACCAGGTTAGCAGACTGCACAACGCGGATGACCAGCTTATTGAAATCCGGCTTGCCTAGGTAATAGTTTTCGTTGCACAGAAGCTGGATTTCCTCACCGGCAATCGAGCTGCCGAATTTGAACGGGCCGCTGCCGATAGGCGCCTCCCACAGGTCGGGTCCGTTGATTTCTTCCACAGTCTTATCGGCTAGGATATGTTTAGGCAACACAAAGAAGTTTTTGTTGAACACACCCAGGATGATGTCCGGGTCCATAGGCTGCTTGAGATTGAATTTCACCTTGTTGCCATCCAGCACTTCCACGCCGATGGAATCTTCACTGAGTTCGGCGCCGCTGTCGTCTACGCCCTCAAAATAGCTGAGGAAAGAGCGTTTGGAAGAGTTGATAGCCGGGTCGCTGACAAGCTGGGCAGTAAAAGCGACATCTTCCGCTGTTACAGGCTCGCCGTCATGCCAAGTAGCATCTTCATTGATGGTGAAGGTGATGGATTTCTTATCATCGGCCACTTCCCAGGACGAGGCCAGACGGGGCTCGTTGGTGCCGTCGCCGCGGTTCAGAACCAGGCGGTCGTACAACTGGTCGAAAATGATATCGCCATAGTTGCTGGAAGTGTTAAAGGGCATCAGCGTCTCCCAGGTAGAGCTGACGGCCATGGTGACTACCTTTTCACCAGATGTGTCCGATGCCCCGGACCCGGCTGCCGAGGCGGGCTGTGAATCGGTTGGAGCTGCCGGCGGAGCACACGCTGTCAGCAGAAACACCGCAAGCAGCAGGGCAGTTAGTAGCTTTTTCATGCAAAATTTCCTCCTTATTATACATTTATTGCTTGGCCTTTCTCCTAAGGCCGGGAATACGGTTGGAACCAGGGTTAAATTTTCATCTTGGGGTCCAATGCATCACGGACGCCATCGCCGAAGAAATTGATACTCAATACGGTCAAAATCAGGCATAGCCCGGGCGGTACCCACATCCATGGCCTGCTGGACAGCACAGTGATGGATTGCGCGTCATACATCATATTGCCCCAGGAAGCCTGCGGCGGCTGCACACCCATACCCAGAAAGCTGAGAGAGGACTCCATAATAATAGCCTGCGCCGTGCGGAAGGTTATGGCAATGAGAACCGGGGTGAACGAGTTGGGCAAAACGTATTTGACAATGATATCCAAATTTTTTGTTCCTATGGCACGGGCAGATTCCACATATTCTTTTTCACGCACGGAAAGCACGTTGCCGTAAATCAGACGTGCAAACTGAGGCCAGCCCATCACGCCGATAACAAGCGTGACAGACCAGACGGACGGCCCGACCACGGCTACCAGAACAAGGACAAGGATCATGGCTGGGAAGGACATGAAGATGTCGGCTATGCGCATGATAATTATCTCTGGCAGCTTGCGGTAAAAACCGGCAATCAGGCCAAGCGGCACCCCCAGGCACAGGCTGATGAGGGTAGACAGCAAACCGACCATCAGAGAAACCCGGCCGCCATAGACCAGACGCGCCAGAAGATCACGCCCCACATCATCGGTGCCCAGTACGTGTTCTGCACTGGGTGCTGCACCAAAAGCAATAGGGTCAGAGGTGTACGGGTCCAGATTCAAAAGCGGCGGAAGAATTAAAACCAAAATAATTTCTGTAAAAAGGATGATAAGGCCGGCTACAGCCAGCTTATGGGCGGAAAAACGTTCCAGCACGTTGCGAAAATATGTGGCCTTTACGTCGTTTCCCGCGCCTGTCTGTTTACTCATGCGCATATCTCCTCCCTTATTTATAGCTGATACGCGGGTCCAGCAGGCCATAGGCCAGATCCACAACTAGGTTGCCGATCAATACAACTGCCGCCACCATGACAGTGATTCCCATAATAACGGGATAGTCACGGGCATTGATAGATTGTACCATCAGCGAACCGATGCCCGGCCAGTTGAATATCTGTTCTGTAACTACGGCACCGCCCACCAGGGTGGGGATAGACATGCCGATCTCTGTTACTACGGGGATCAGTGCGTTGCGCAAGCCGTGGCGATAAACCACGGTATTCCACCGAAGGCCCTTGCTTTTCGCTGTGCGGATGTAATCTTCGCTAAGAACCTCCAGCATACTGCTGCGGGTAAAGCGGATCCAACTGCCCATCTGCTGAAAGGAAAGTACAACCGTCGGCATAATCATATGCCTGGCCAGCATGGCATAGGTGCGCACACCGGTTGTGTCATACATGCCGCCCATGGGAAGAATGTTCCATTGAACAACAAACAGATAGATGAAAATCAGCCCTACAAAAAAATTGGGTGTAGCGGCCGTCAGAAACGACAGGCCGGAGGCAGTGTAATCCCATGCAGAATAAGGGCGCTTTGCAGCCAGAATTCCCAGAGGCACCGCCACCAGAATACTGAGCATCATAGAAGAACAGGTCAAAAGCAAAGTGGGGCCCAAGCGCTCGCTTATCATAGTAAACACCTGACGCCCCGTGCGGTAAGAGAAGCCCAGGTTCCCCTGCAAAAACTGGCCCAGCCAGGTGAAATATTGGACAATCACAGGCTTATCCAGGCCCAAAGCCACTTCGCGCCGGGCAATTTCCTCTGCAGTCATACGGGGATCGGCCAAAAGCATATCCAGCGGGCTGCCGGGGGCCATAGAAGAAATGATGTAAGCTAAGACAGTAATGCCAAAAAATGTCGGGATTGCAATCAGCACGCGTTTCAGGATATATTTAGTCTTCATGATTCCCCTTCTTTCTCCAATGCACTAGAGTCAATGCAACATCAAATCGAGAATGACGCGGTCTGTCTCCTGCATTCCGCGGCCTCCCAGCTGGCCTATTTTATGAATGGTATCTTCAATATTTTCGCTTATCAGGCCATCGCCGCCCTCAAAGTGCTTTCCCTCCAAAGCCAGTTCGTGGCCCAGAAGGGCTGCATCCAAGGCGGAAGCAATTTTTGCCGCACAGGATGGCTTGGCTCCGTCACACACAATGCCGGCTACATTGGCCAAGGTGTTGGAAATGGTGAAAGCTACCTGCTGTTCGCTGCCGCCGCACAGCCATGTAACGGCGGCACCTGCACCGCATGCTGCGCTTACGGCGCCGCAGAAAGCAGAGAGCCGGCCTATTTCATGCTTGATATGAACGGCCGTCAAATTGCTGATAATCAATGCGCGCAGAAGCTGTTCATGGGACGCCCCCAGTGCGGAGGCATACTCTGCCACGGGCATGCTGACAGTGAGGCCCTGGTTTCCACTGCCGGAATTGATGACGACGGGTAGAACGCATCCGCTCATTCGCGCATCAGAGCCTGCTGCCGCCATGGCGCGCGCCCGGGTGCGTATGCCCGAATCCTGAGAGAGCAGGTGGCGGCCGATACTCAGCCCATATTCACCTTTCAGCCCTTCAAGAGCTATACGTGTATTGCAGGCAAGCTGGTTCTCCAATATTGGCGCCAGCGGCCCAAGCTCTGCCCGCTGCGCATATTCTAAAATCCCCTTCAAAGTCAGGCTGTCGTAATCTAACTCCTGTTCCTCATCTGGGCCGCTTTTTTCGTCCGCACAGGGCAGAGGCTGCGGAACTCCGTCCTTCTGCAATGCCGTGACATGGGTGTGTGCGCCCTTTATCTCTGCAAAAGCCGTATGGCCGCCGCCCTGCATTACAATTTGAATCAGCAGCTTTTCAGAAGTATCCAAAAGCTCCACACTGCATATATTGCAGGCTAAAAGCATGCGCACTTTGGCAAGCTGCGTTTCATTTACTGCATGCAGCACATTCAAACGGGCGGCTTTGTCACCGCCCACAGCGCCAACAATCGCAGCCACAGGAATGCCCCGCAGCCCGCCGGTGGCCGGCACCACTACGCTTTTGACATTTTTGATGATGTTTCCGCTGCACAGCACGCGAATTTTCTCCGGCTCACAACCCAAAACTGCGCGCGCCAGGGCGCTGGCATAGGCAATGGCAATAGGCTCGGTACAGCCTGTGGCCATGAGGAGCTCAGCCTCCAGAATAGCCTGATAGCAGCGGTGTTCTTCTTTCGACAAGGGCATCATATTCTGCACCTCTTGCGTGTTCATTTGCGTAAGAACCCCTGTTCCATATATGCGATATCACGGTGCAGCAGGGAAACTGCCGCGGTTTCATCGCCGCTGCGAAGCGCCTGAAGAATCTGCTCGTGAGAGGACGAATCCGTGCGTTTGTTATGTTCCCAGCTATGGGTATAATACTGCAGCGCACCGCGGGAGAAAAAGCGCAAAATGCCCACAAGCGACTGATAAATATACTCGTTTTGGCATTGCTTGCACAATAAAAGATGAAAGTTCATATTGTTGCGCCAATGGCGTACAACATCCTTTTCTTCGGCCAAGCCGTCACCCTGGCGCACATTTTCCTCCAGCGCCGCCATCTGCTCGGGCGTAATGCTGCGCATAGTTTTGCGCAGCGCGCTTTCTTCCACAATCACACGCAGCTCCTGCATATCCAGAAACTGACGCGGCGTAATGGGCACCACTTGATATCCGCACCTCGGGATATTCATCAATACACCATCCCGGCACAATGTGACAAGCGCCTCACGGACAGGGGATTTGCTTACTCCAAATTTTTTAGTTAAGGTTCCCTCGTTCAAAACCGTGCCTGGCGGGTAAACCCCGCACACGATATCCTCAAACAGCATTTCCTCTACTTGCTCTTTGATGGATTTTTTCATCTCGCGGTTCGGATATATCATCATAAATTCTCTCTTCTTTTCTCCAGACATGGGCTTTTATTCCCGTGCCGCTTCTACCGCGGCACGAATATTGCTGTAATGCACACCTGTGGGCAGTGTACAATCAGCCCCCAGAATAAATTTGAACCGGCCTGCTTCCCGAATGGCTTCGCGCGCCTGAAGGCGAATCGCTTCATCCGGTCCGTCTACCAGAACAGTACCCGGGTGGTTGGCAAAGCCCCCCATAATCGCGCACCCATCGAACAGCTTTCTGCCCTGTGCAAGTGAATAGCCGGTTTCATATACGCCCCAATTCACTGCATCAGATATGTCTGTATAGCCGGCATACCGCTCCATATGGAGATTTTCCTTGCAGATATGCAAAATTGTGTAGCCGCCGGCGCTTTTTATCGCCTGCATGATTTGAATGTCAAATGGCCGGATGTATTCATCAAATTCTTCATCCGTAAAGAAGTGTTTTTCACCGCCCAGTGAGGCATAAAACACACCATCCATACCGGCCTCTATATAGCTGCGGCCCAAATGGCACAGCACATCCGCAATGCGCTTCATTGCATCCAGAACAGGGGCTTTATTCTGGCGCAGGTGCTCACACAGCATCTGGCGAACTTCCCGATAGCCATAGCGGTGTTCAATGGGGTGGATGGCAGAGGCGCAAATGCCATGCAGCGTGCCTACGCGAAAAGCATCGGCGTCGCTGGTATCCAATATGCGTTTCGTCAGTTCCATCTGTCGAACCATAAAATCGTCCTGCATGGTCAGGGTACGAACCTGCTTCCAGTCTTCCGGGCACTGAATGGGGCCCATGTCAGGCACCAGGTTCTCATTCATCAGTTTCAGGATGTCAGTATCCGTCTGCTGAAAAAACTTTAAATGCTCCTGCACGGCATTTTCACCAGAATTCCGGTCTTTAGGAAAATGCATGGAAAAACATGACGGAACCGCATCCACCTCGCGTCCGGCTATTGCCGCAACAACACGATCTTTCTTTGTCATTTTTGATTGCTCCTCATTTTGTTTTACTTTTGGCTTGCCGCCGGGCAGAACAACTTTTTGATATGCTCTTTAATCATATCAGTAATTATATTAATAATATTATCACGATTTCATCACACCTTCAATTAGCACGGATTCACAATCTTTCACTGTAAATTTTGCTGTTTTGTACAGATAAAAAGGCCATACGCCTACCGCACTCCCTCCATGTAATTGTGACAATTTCCTTGCAGGCCAGGCGAAAATCTTTCGCAATGCAACCTGTCCACGTGATATATTCATATCGCCTCGCACGCTTTTGCACTGACATAATGGCAGCTATACAGTCTCCTCCTGATTACTTACATCATCGGGTGGCTCTTCTGCCTCCCGGGCCGCTGTATGGCCCTTTTTGGTAAAAGTGCCTGACACTGCGCCGCGTTTAATGCAAATACCCCCCTGTGCATTGCACAGGGGGGTATTTGCCCGGGGGAAACGCTTCTTCAGCCGCCCACCAGAAAATCCAGCACGTCCCAGCCATCATCTGTCTTTCCCCGGTAAAGCTCGGTATAGCCGCAGCGCGTACAGCTTATGGTGATGAACTTTTTATTCTGCACGTCGAATATTTTGGCAAAGTTCCCGCCCGTGGCCTGGAACTGGTCGCTTTCATACTGCGTGTTGCCGCATTTGGGGCACACATACTTCATCTGTTCCATCTCTGTATCTCCTTTGTTCTGCCGCCGGGGCGGCTTTTCCGAAAGTATAACACTTGCGGCGCGGCCGTGCAAGCATCACAGGCCCAGCGCGGTGCCCGCCACGGCGCCCACCAGACGCCACAAAGGGGTATCATAGGTGCCGATAGCCTGCAAAAACACCACCACTGCTGCGCCCATGGCTGCAAAGAAACGGGCTGCTGTCAGCATATATGCCCCTCCTTTGCAGCAAGGGCCTGCAGGCCCAGCGCAAGGCAGGCACAGCCCATGCCGAAAAAGGCCCCGCTGCCGCTGCCTATACCCGCTGCAAAGCACAGGCTTGCCGCAGTCAGGCAGATAAAATGCTTTTTCTGTGTTCGTTCCATACATTTCAACCTCTTTTTGGGGAAGCTGTTATGCCAGGTTCAGCCGTTTCGTCAAAAGCCAGCGCGTCGCGGCAAAGTAAACGGCGCAAAGGATAAGATTCAGGAGGCAGAATACGCCCACAACCATCACAGGGATGCGGTATGCGTCCAAAGTGGTGAGCGTCGTGATGTGCGGTGTACTGACAAACAGGAACAGGCCGCCGCCCACCGTTGCCACCGTCCACAAAATCTGCAGCACCACGCTGATCAGCACATACATGCCGATACTGGCGCCAAGGCGGCTTTGCGGCCACTGCATGCCCAGTGCACAGGCAAGCTGCACCTGCAGGCAGCTTGCGGCCATGGCTATCAGCCCTGCCAGCACCAGCAGCGCGACGAAACCAAACGCAGGCATCATATAGGGGAAGGTGCGCACTGCAGCCCACAGCTCTGCCAGAGCGGCACCGCCCTCCATGCCGTTGGCTACCAGTACGAACGCGAAAATGCCGCCCACGAACAATGCCAGGCTTGCCACAGACCACACCATGGCGGCAATAAGCTTAACTGCCATGTGCTGCGCCGGGGTGACGGGCAGCGAGAACCAGAAATACCCGTCGTCGCCCAAAAGACGGTAAAAGCGCATGATGATAAGCACCTCGGTGACAATGACAATGGCCATCATGGCGAACACAGCCACCAGTGTAAGCACGCCGGAAAGCGCGCCAAGAATTGTGCCGGTCTCCACTTTCACTGTGCCAAGGCCCACCTTCACCTCGCCAAACTGCCATGTCAGCCACAGCATACCGCACGCCGCCAGCACCAGCGCCACAAACCCGCCGTACAGGGGCCCCAGGGTACGGCCTGTAGCCTTGAATTCATGCTTCAGTAATTTCCCGAACATTTGAATACCTCCCGGAACAATGCGTCCACACTCTTGCCGTTTTCTGCCCGCAGCGCATCTACACTGCCGGCCAGCGCCACACGGCCGTTTTGCAAAAACAGCGCGTCGTCCAGCACATTTTCAATGTCGCCTATGAGGTGCGTAGAAAGCACCAGCGCCGCGTCCTCGGCATAATTGCGGATAATGGTGGAAAGGATGTAATCCCGCGCGGCAGGGTCTACCCCGCCGATGGGCTCATCCAGCAAATAGAGCTTCGCCTTCCGGCTCATGGTAAGGGCCAGGTACAGCTTTTCCAGCGTGCCCTTGCTCATGGCTGAAAGCTTATCCCTCGGGCCGATAGAAAGGTCCGCCAGCATGGCGCCGGCCTTCTCTTCGCTGAAATCGGCAAAGAAATCGCGGTACAGCTCCATAGCATCGCGCACGCGCAGGCTGCGCGGAAGCGCAGGCTTGTCGGGTAGATATGCCGTCATAGCCTTGGTGGCCGGGCCAGGTGCCTGGCCGCACACGGCAATGGTGCCCGCGCTGGGCGCCAGAAGGCCCGCCGCCAGTTTGATAAGCGTGGTTTTGCCGGAGCCGTTCGGCCCCAGCAGGCCCACGATACGCCCGGCGGGAATGGAGATATCCACCCCGTCCAGCGCAGGCCGCACATATGCGGCCTTGCCGTACCGTTTTGCCAGGCCTTTACAGGCCAGTATCTCGTTCATACAGATTCCTCCTTGTATTCCGCGGCCATACGGGCCGCCTCCGGCTGGGGTATGCCCAGCCGCCCCATATTTTTTACATATTCACCTGCGCAGCCCCGCGCCAGGGCCTGCTTCATTTCCTCTACAGCCTGCCCGTTTTTCGTCACCGTGCGGCCGGAGGTGCGGTGCGTTTCCACCAGGCCCTGTGCTTCCAGTTCTGCCAGGGCGCGCTGCATGGTGTTGGGGTTTACGCCCGCCTGGCCCGCAAGCTCCCGCACGGGGGGGATGCGCGAGCCGGGCGGATATTCGCCCGTTACCACCGCCGTCTGCAAATGCTCTACAAGCTGTAAATATACGGGCCTGTCGGCCCGGATGTCCCATGCCATGTTCTGCCCTCCTTTTTGTTTTATTGTGCTAAGCATCTAATACAATAATACATTCTTTCAGAAAAAAGTCAAGCCTTTTCAAAAATTTTTTTCGAAGGGCTGGACAAATGCCCGTATTCATGCTATAATTACCTTCGCTGTGGAGGAGTAGCTCAGCTGGTTAGAGCGCACGGTTCACATCCGTGAGGTCATGGGTTCGAGTCCCCTCTTCTCCACCACAAAAAGCCCGTGGAATATTAGTTCCACGGGCTTTTTCATGCCCTCTATTCACACTTTTGTTCACGCCTGCATAGGGTAAAAGTCTCCTCTGTGTTTTCGGAGGGCTGCATACTTCGCATAGCCCCGAAAATACTTTCCGGGGCACACCGCTTTCATCCGTACAGCTCGGCCACAGCCAGACTATTTCAGCACAAAACAGCTGCGCCTGAAATCTATCAGCCTATCGCGGCGCATGCGGCCCAGCTCTGTACACATGGCGCTGCGGTCCACCGAGAGGTAATCTGCCAGCTGCTGGCGATTAAAGGGAATGGAAAAACTTTCCCCGCCCGCCTTTTCTGCCTGCTCGGAAAGATAGTACAGCAGTTTTTCCCGTGTGGTGCGCTGTGAAAGGCACCCCAGCTTCTGCGCCAATACACGGTTTTTCTGCGCAAATATGGAAAACAGACGGTGCAGAAGCTGCACATGCAGCCCGCAGGCCGCCGTGCAGGGTGCAAGCAGTCGGTCTGCATCCATCAGCAGCACCGTGCTCTCCCGGCAGGCCACAACATCGTTGCACATGGGTTCTTCCCCCACGGCGTAGGCTTCTCCGAACAGCTCGCCCGGGCTTATCTCCGCCAGCAGGCTGCGGTTTCCCCAGTAGTCATCTCTCTGAATATGCACCTGCCCGCACAAAAGCACTCCCATGCAGGAAATGCGCTGCCCCGCATGGAATATGGCCTCCCCTTTGCCGTAGCTGCGCTTCTTTGCCCCCAGACAAGCCAGCGCCTCCCGCAGCTGCCGCGGCGGCAGCCCGGCAAACAGAGCCGTATTTTGCAGCATATGCAGATATTCTTCCATATTTCCCTCTCTGTTTGTTGTATTTCCAACAGTATTGGCCCTGCTCAATGTACTATAATCGTAAAGAAAAATCAAGTGGGAGGATACGAGTATGATACGCAAAATCATTCAGATAGATGAAGAAAAATGCAATGGCTGCGGCGCCTGCGCGGCGGCGTGCCACGAAGGGGCTATCGGCATGGTGGACGGCAAGGCCAGGCTGCTGCGCGATGATTACTGTGACGGCCTGGGCGATTGTCTGCCCGCATGCCCCACAGGCGCTATCCGTTTTGTTCAGCGCGAGGCCGCGGCCTATGACGAAGCCGCCGTCGCCCGGCACATGGAAGCGCGCAAACAGGAACAGCAGGCGCAGCACGCGG
>OFMI01000034.1_pt1 | contig 122706 bp, 121 predicted proteins | sample 1541741 | NCBI WGS metagenome assembly OFMI01 (sample SAMN04209219, study PRJEB22552) | human gut metagenome | biome: gut; material: feces | host: Homo sapiens | place: USA: Oklahoma | reverse complement strand
CAAGTTTAAAGAAAAAATTTAAAGATAAAAAATTTGCAGCAGGATGTTCGAGAGATGTTATAAGTAAAGGTGCAGAAGTCCTTGAAATGAGCCTAGAAGAATTGTTTGAAAAGACAATTTTAGCAATGAGAAGTTGTGAAGATATTGTTGAAGAGGAGCTAAAGGAAGTATAAGAAAATTAAAATGAAAAATTAAGAAAATGTAAACCAAGTTCATAAGGGAGTAATTTTATTTTACAGCACAAATTATCGATAAACAATAAAAAAACATTGACAAACAAGAAATGATAATATATACTTATGCAAAATAAAGGAGGAAGTTGCTAATGAAAATATTAGGAGAAAAAAGTTTATCATCAAAGGTTATTATAGGACTTAATATACTTTTTACTATAATAAGTTTTATTGATATATTGGTACTGAGTATAATCATAAAAACATTAAGTCATATTTTTATGAATGAAAATATACAAAACAATATGTTTGACCTTATGTTTTTTATTATAGTTATAATTACAGGAATAGTAGCACTTGTTATCATTTATCAATTTATTAAAATATTTCAAAATTTAAAAAACAATATATTATTTTGTTATGATAATTCAAAAAGATTAAATATAGTTAGTAATAGCTGCTTTATACTAAGTAGCCTATATTTAATTATATTAATATTTTTATTATTAATAATGAATAAAGTAATAGAAGAATTTATATATTATGTATTTGCCTTTTCAATAATGCTAATGGTTATTTTTGCAGTTTCTGGAATAGGAATAAAGATACTGTGTGAAATATATAAAAAATCGATTGAATATAAAGAGGAAAATGATTTTACAATATAGGAAAGGAAGAAAAAATAATGCCAATTATTGTTAATGTAGATGTAATGTTAGCAAAAAGAAAAATGTCATCTGGAGAACTTGCAGAGAAAGTTGGAATAACCCCTGCTAATCTTTCCATACTAAAAACAAATAAAGCAAAAGCAATAAGATTTTCAACATTAGAAAAAATTTGCGAAGTTTTAGATTGCAAGCCAGGAGATGTATTAGATTATGAAAAATAAAGGAGAAATAATTACATGGAAATTATAGGAAGTATTATATTATCGATAATTCGGTTCAATCTTATTTTATGGTAAAGAAATAGGTATTTCAATGATATTATTTGAACTAATATCAAATGGAATTGTATATTATATACTTAATAAGAAAAATAAAATACAAAATAAGGCTGGAATGTTACTTATTATCCCTATACTTTTATTAAGTAGTACATATTTTATATTTGCAAATAAAACATTTTACATTGCTAATATTTTTGTAATAATAGCACTTAAATTGATTATGTATGTAATATTAACAAATAAAAAAAATTATCTAAAAAGTTATTTATATAGAACATTTCAGTTAATAATAGAGGTGATTTCGGGATATCAAGAAGGATTTAATTTAAGCAAAGAACAAACAATAGAACATATAACAAACAATAGAAATATAAAAAAAGATAGTATTAAGAAAATAGTAACATCAATATTAATAGTAACTGTTGTTGTAGGAGTAATTTTAGTATTGTTAGCATCAGCAGATATGATATTTGCAAAATTATTTTCTGGTATAGGAATGTTATTACAAAATATAAACATAGAAAATACCTTTAGTTTTATAATAAGAATTGTAATTATAGTTATTACATATTTCTTGTTTTTAAGTTTAATTTTAAAACTAGAAAAAGAATATAAAAAAGAGGAAAAAGAATTAAAAAGTAATAAAGGAAAATATACTTTTACAATAAAATTGCTCTTAATAGCACTAAATATAATATATTTTGTATTCTGTTTTATTCAAGTACAATCTTTATTTGCTAAAATAAATATAAGTGCATCATTTGACTATGCAAATTATGCAAGAACTGGTTTCTTTCAACTTATGTTTGTTTCGTTTATAAACTTTGGAGTTATATTAGTATCTAATAAATACAATGAAGACAGAGAGAATATTATAAAAATATTAAATTTGTTCCTTGTTTTATTTACTATTATAATAGCCATATCATCAATATACAGAATGCATATGTATGAAATGGAATATGGATTAACATATTTAAGAATTTTTGTTTACATAATACTAGTTACAGAAATAATAGCATTTATTCCAGTAATAATATATATTTTTAATGAAAAGTTTGATTTTATGAAATGGTGCTTGATAGTAGGAATTTCAACTTATTGTATAGCAAATTATATGAATATAGAAAATATTATTGTAAGCAAAAATATTAATAGAAATTATATACATCCAGTAGATTATGAGTACATATCTAATATTATTAGTGAAGATAGTTACAAGACTTTAGAAAAGAAATTACAAAAAGAAGATATTACTAAAAAGGAGAAATTAGACATTTTAAATATTTTACTAGAAATGGTAAATGACATCAGAAACTTTAATTGGCAGGAATTTAATATTTCAAAATATAAAATGCAGAAAAGAAATATAAGTATAGAAGAATTAAAAATATCAATAGAAGAAACAAAAAAAGAAATAGAGGAAGAAGAAAAAATAAAAGAAGTTATATCTAAAAAACCAGAGAGTTATATATATAAAGAAGTTATAAGTGAAAACGAAAAATATTTTGTAGAACAAGTAGATGCTGTTATGGGTACTGCTATATGGAAAATAGAAAAACTAACTGAAAATGAGAAAAATTATAGCATAATGAATACAATAGAAGTAACAACTCCAAGTAAAATAAAATTTTTTGAAAATGGACTGGGATTTATAGAAAAACCAACAAATATATATTGTGGAAAATCGGAATTATTGATAACTCATGATTCAGGAAAAAACTTTGCAAGTATAAAATTTCCAAATGGAGTTTTTACATTATCAGATTCGAAGCGGAGAGAAATGGGAAAATTGCTATGATTATTATCACTTACCAACTAAGGAAAAAGATGGAACATTGACAGTATTGGTTTCAGGAGGTTATGAAGGCGGATATAATGAAGGAAAGACTAGAGCTAAGTATATTTCTAAGGATAATGGATATACTTGGCAGTTTGTAGAAGAAGTATGGAAATAGATGTAGAAGGTTAAAAATGCCGGATATTTTAAAAACGCTTTTTAAAAGTTTCATTTAACAAATTGTTCACACGGAATTCTGTACAATGGGATAAAATTCCAAACCCTCTACTTGATAAATGACAAAATGAAAGATAAAAAATGAGTTTAAATTTTTATAATCATTTGATGGATGTGCTTATAATGTATAAGATTATAAGCACAATAGTTAGAGTTAAAAAATAAAAATTAACTTGATTTGCGTTAAAATATCTTCTTTAGATGTTTATACAAACAAAAGTTTTGTAAAAAGTGTTGATTATTTTTTTTAGTTATGATATTATACTTTTGAAAATTGGAAAGGAGGTTCATAATGGCTGTACAAAAAACAAATAAATTAGTTGTACCTGTAGTAAAATGGGTTGGTGGAAAAAGACAATTATTACCTGAAATAAAAAAGTATTCTCCAAAAAAGTTTAATACATATTTTGAACCTTTTGTGGGTGGTGGTGCAGTATTATTTGAACTTCAACCTAAACAAGCAGTGATAAATGATATTAATAAAGAATTGATAAATTTATATAGTGTAATACAAAATAATGTTGAAGAATTAATAGATAAGCTATCCGATACGAATGTTTATTCAAACACTTCAGAATGTTATTATAGAATTAGAGAGTTAGATAGAGAACCAAAAGAATATAATAAACTGACTGGTATAGATAGAGCCGCTAGAGTTTTATATTTAAATAAAACTTGCTACAACGGATTATATAGAGTCAATAGTATGGGGGAATTTAATTCTCCATTTGGTAGTTATAAAAATCCAAACATAGTTAATGAAATTACATTAAGGGCTGTACATAAATATTTTAATGAATCTAACATAAAATTTTTGAATGGCGATTTTGAAAAGACAGTTAAAAATGCTAAAAAAGATGATTTTGTTTATTTTGATCCACCTTATGCTCCAATATCTAAAACTTCTAATTTTACAGGATACAATGAAAGTGGCTTTGGAGAAAATGAACAAATAAGATTAAAAGAATTATGTGATACACTTAATAAAAAAGGTGTTAAATTTTTGTTATCAAATTCAGATTGTGAATTTATTAGGGAGCTATATAAAGACTATAATATTGTTACTATTAAAGCCAAAAGAGCAATTAATAGTAATGGTAATAATAGAGGAGCTGTAAGCGAGGTGTTAATAAGAAATTATGAGTAGATGCACAACTAATAAAGAAGCTTGGCAATTATTATTTGATAAATATAATATCCTAGAAGAAATTAATCAAAATGGATATTTTAAGATAACTGCTAAACAGATAAATGAATATAGAGAAGCTAGACTAATGACAAAATTTGATAATAGTGCAAACTTACCAGAATTATTTAAAGACAATAATTTAGCAATATTGCCTATTACAAGTAATAGTTACATGATTGCAAGATTTCAAACTTATAAGAAGTTTGAAGAAACAGAAAATGAAGAAATTATTAAAATTAGTTTTCCTGAATATATTCAGAGTTTAGACTACAACAATATAACAAGTGAAGCGCTAGCAATTAATTGTGCATATATAACACAAATACTAGAAGATTTTTTAGATGAAGAAAACCTTGTTCCAACTATAAGTGGAAAGATGGGGTCTGGTAATTTCGAATTTAAAATTAGTAAAAATGAAAATGAAGCTGAATATATTAATGTTTCAGTTCAAAATTCAAGAATTGAAATAGACGGTGGTTTTGAAGGGATAAATAGCTTGGCATTAGTTGAAGCTAAAAATGTAATTTCGGATGATTTTATGGTTAGACAATTGTACTATCCATATAGGCTTTGGAAAAGTAAAATAAACAAGCCAGTTAGATCTATATATATGGTTTATTCAAATGGAATTTTTAATGTTTATGAATATAAATTTGAAAATGATAAAGATTATAGTTCTATTAAATTTGTTAAGAGCAAAAAATATAGCATAGAAGATACAGAAATAGATATACAGGATATTCAAGATATATTTAATAATATTAACGAGTTTGCTGGAGAACCAGAAATAGCATTCCCACAAGCAGATTCATTTGGTAGAGTGATTAACCTTTGTGAATTATTATTAGATGAGCCAAGAACAAAAAGTGATATTACTGAAAATTATGCATTTGATGAAAGACAAACAAATTATTATACTGATGCTGCAAGATATTTAGGGTTAGTAAGTAAAAATAGAAATGATGGAAATATAGTATTTGAATTAACCGAATTAGGAAGAAAAATTTTAAATTTAAGATATAAACAAAGACAACTAGAATTTGTTAAATTAATATTAAAACATAACGCTTTTTATGATTATTTAAGACTATATTTCGAAAATTCTGAAAAGCCTACGACTATTGATACAATAGAGATAATGAAACATTGTGATTTGTATAATATTGAAAGTGAAAGCACTTATAAAAGAAGATCGTCAACGATTAGAGGGTGGATTGAATGGATTTTAGATTTAACTAGACTATAAAAAATTTATAGTAGCAAGAAGTTAGTTGATAATTTCTTGCTCTTATACTATTATAATGCTAGATAAATAGTAAGTTGTCGCTGAGATTGATTTTTTGATTTTGAATAAAAATAAGTAAAAAATATATAATTTTTGAAGTGAGTATATTAATTTTAGATATACTTGCTTTTTGTTTTAAAAAACAAATTGTATAAATAACTTTATTGATAAGTACTCCAATGCTAGAATTATGTAAGATAAGAAAAATATTGTATAATATAATTAGTTCTATATATTGCAGATTATGAGATTATTCAAAAATGTAAGGAGGTAATTGTCATGAGAGAATTATTTGTTGAAAAAGTAATTGAAGAAACAACGAATTTTTTAGACAATAACCAAAGAATAAAATTAAAAGAAATACTTACAGAAATATGTTTAAGTTATCAAATTGAGATATTGAAGCAAAGCCAAAAACAAGAAATACAAAAGAATAATGAAGAAATATTAAATATTAGAACTATTAATTTCAACTGGTATGAGAGTTGGAGAGCTTACTAGATTAAATATATCTGACATGAATTTTCAAGAAAGAAGTTGCATTGTATTAGGAAAAGGTAATAGTGAAAGAGAAGTATATTTTAGTGCTAAAAGTAAGATGTATACAGAAAAATATTTAGAAACGAGAACAGATAATAATGAAGCATTATTTGTATCTCTTATAAAACCATATAATAGACTAGGAATATCAGGAATTGAAATCACTATTAGGAATTTAGGGAAATATGCTAATATAAATAAAGTTCATCCACATAAATTTAGAAAAGCAATGGCTACAATGGCGATAGATAAAGGTATGCCAATAGAACAGGTACAAAAATTATTAGGGCATATAGAAATAGATACCACAATGGAATACGCTATGATAAATCAAAGTAATGTAAAAAATTCACACAGAAAATATATTACATGAAATATTTTTGAGCATCAAAATTAAGGATAAAGTATAAAATATCACTTAATAATAAGAAACAAAATTTTGCTGAGTATTGAATTTTGCGGTTATTCGTAGTATAATAGAAATATGGAAATATTTTCCATACAGCAATTATTTATCAATTTAAAGGAGGACATTATGAAAGTCTTAAGCTTAATTGAACCATGGGCAACCCTTATTAAAGAAGGGAAAAAAGTCATCGAAACAAGAAGTTGGAAGACATCTTATAGAGGTGAACTTTACATTCATGCAAGTTGCAAAAAAATTAAAAGGAGTGATGAACACACAAAAGAATTGTTGAAGTTAATTCCGGATGTTCCTATGGGATACGGTAACATTTTATGCAAATGCAAGTTAGTAGATTGCATATATATGGATCAAGAATTTTTGAACAAAGTTCAGGACAATAAGCAGGAATTCCTATGTGGGGAATATAGCTTAGGAAGGTATGCCTGGTTTTTAGAAGATGTAGAACCGCTTGATGTACCTATTCCAGCAAAAGGACATTTAAACATTTGGAATTATGAACCCAAAGATTAGCAGAAAGGATGGAGTCTATATGATGAAAATTGTATTGCTGACAGAGGCGGAAAAAATCAAAGAAGGTTTGCGGAGTTTAACTGAAGAATTTATTGGAGAATATCCGTATTATTCTACATGGATTCAGAAGAATGAAGCAACATTCAAGAATGGAACAAGAGTTGTTTATGAACTCAATGACAACGAAAAAATAGTAGGATACATGATGATCCATTTTTCTTCAACTAAGTATGCTAAGATTAATGGAATCTATGTATTTCCTGATTGTCAGAAGAAAGGATATGCTAAAAAAGCTTTGCTACAGGTTCTTGAAGAACTTAAAAAGCAAAACTATGAATACGCATATATCCAGACTCGTATTCACAACAAAATTGTGGTTCACATGTTTGAATCATTGCACTTTGATGTTATTGGTAAAAATTATCATAATATCGAAAAGCAGAACAATTGGGTTGCTGTATATGACCTAAAAGGAAAAAGAAACTTTGAAGAAATGTTCAAGTTAGCTGAACAGCTTTATCCAGGGTTCTCTAAAAATTGATAAGCAATAGAGGTAAGATGTCAAATGATGTCTTGCCTTTTTATTAATTTAATAATATAATACAAAATATAGGGAGGTTTTTATATGTTATATTTTGATACTCATGCTCACTATGATTGGAAAGAGTTTGATAAAGATAGAAAAGAATTATTTGAAGAATTTGAAAGAAAATTATGTGGTCTTGTAAATATAGGAATAAATATTGAATCTGTAAGCAAAGTTATAGAATATGCAAAAAAGTATTCATATATGTATTATTCTATAGGAATACATCCTATGGAAGTTGAAAAAGGAATTTCAATGGATTCAATTGAGCAAATAGTGAAAAATAAATTTAAAAATGATAATTCAAAGTTAGTAGCAATAGGAGAAACAGGATTAGATTATCATTTTAATTATCCTGTAGAACTACAAAAAAAATATTTTATAAAACAAATAGAATTAGCCAATAAATATAATTTACCTATAATAATACATTCAAGAGAATCACAAGAAGATGTGGAAAAAATTTTAAGAGAGAATATGGTAAAAAAAAGAGGTATAATGCACTGCTATTCTGGAACACCTGAAATGTCAAAGAAATTTATTGAGATGGGGTTTTATATAGGGGTAGGAGGTCCTGTTACAAGATATGAAGATGTACAAGAAACTGTTAGAATTACTCCTATTGATAAAATTGTTATAGAAACAGATAGTCCAGTTCTACCACCAGAACCATTTGAAAAGCATTCAAGAAACAATTCATTGCATTTAAAATATATTGTAAATAAGATTGCAGAAATTAAAGAATTATCAGAAGAAGAAGTTATAAAATATACAACTCAAAATGCATATAGAGTATATGGAATAAAGGATTATTTTGATTAATAACTTCAGCGACAAATTACAAATTGTGGTGGAGATAAAAAATGAGTATTGTTAAGAATAAATATAATATAATAACTTTATGTGGTTCAATTAAATTTAAAACTGAATTTATGAAAATTCAAGAGGAACTTACATTAAATGGAAATATTGTTTTTACACCTAACTTTTTTTATAATTTGAAAGATGAAATAAATATAGGAACTAAAAAAATGCTAGATGAAATGCATAGACAAATGGCAAAAAGATTTCTTATCTAGAAAATATCAAATAACTAATAATTTTAAGAAGTGAGTTGTAGTGATTAAAAACATAATATTAGATGCAGGCGGAATATTATTTGATGATAGCAAAAGAAATATAGAACATGTACTCAGTAAAAATTGTGATTTAATATATAAAAAAGCCTATGGTACTGGATTTAAAGAATGTTTACTTGGTTATAAAACAGTTCAAGAACATATAAAAATTTATCAAATACATCTAATTTTGAGGATATTAACTATATTTTAAGTAAAGATAATCTATCAATAACATATCCTTTGATGAACAAAAACTTAGAATATATTAAGGAACTAAAAGCAAAGGGGTATAAAATGTATTTATTAACAAACATAACAGAAGACAGTTATAACTACATTAATAATGTGATAAATATTGATACTGTTTTTGACGGAGATATATATTCTTATCAAGAACATGTTATCAAACCAAATCCTAATATATATAATTTATTAATTGATAGATTTAAGCTAAATAAGGAAGAAACAATATTTTTTGATGATAAAGAAAAAAATATTATTGCTGCATGTAATGTAGGTATAAGAGGTATTGTTTTTAATTCAATTGATGATATTAAAAATAATTTATAATAAAAATTACATTTGCATAATTAAATAATATAAATAAAACATACACTCACGCGTAAGAATAATAAAATTTACAAGTGAGTGTGCTTTTTTAACTTTTAGAGCAAATATTAATCAATTGAATTACATCACAAAACCCATTTCTATAATACTTCTCATTCCAGTAGTCAATATAATCCATAAAATTATCATCAAGCAAGTTAAGTTGTTTTTGGCTGTAGGATTTATTCTGTTTAGGAATATTTTTTAAAATTCCTTCAGAAATCTCATCAAAATAAAAACAATGTTTTCTATCTTCATAACATGTTTATGATTTTTTAAATATCTCAATCTTAAGTATCCATATTTTCCAATTTGATAGTTTTCATTTTCATCATTTGGAACTGCTAAATTTGGTATTAAATAATCTCCTTCTTGATGATAAGTAATTTTACTTTTTACATTTTCCATAATAAAAAATCCTCCTAATCCAGATTGGATAAGGAATTGCTATTCTTGAAATTTCTTGAGATAAAAAATAATTATTGAAATTTATTTTTGAAAAATTTTCAGTATTTTAAAGAACTATATAGAATTTGATAAAATTAAAGACACATGCTGTAATCTTACAAACATGTGCCTTTTCACATTTTAGACTTTTTTGAAATTTTCTAGAATTTCTTAAAAAATCCTTCAAACTGGTCGGGGGGATATAAATTAAATTTTTAATTTATATCCCCCCGACCAGTTATAACAAATAGGTATTAATTCATAGCAATAATCATTTTTTATATTATATGGAACATAATTGAATTTTTCAAATTCAATTATCAAAAAAATATTGCTTTAGAATATGCTAGACAATAACTGTTGCAACAGTTATTTATAAAAATATGAGCCTTTGGCGAATATTTTTATAAACGATTAAATATTAATCGTGCATAGAAAGATAAGTAATGAAATTCGCAAGAATTTTATTATTTATCTTTCGTAAAAGGGTTGTTAGGGAAAATACTTTTCCCTGACCATATAGAACGTCTGCGACGTTCTAGTATGTTAGAAACTCATTAAAGTTTTATTCAGGTAAATGCAAAGGAGGTATTTTATTATTGTTAAGCCTTCGAAGGCTATCTAAAAAAAGGAAATATAAAAAATGAGTTATGCTATTATTAGAAATACAAAATACAAAAAAGAAAATTTAGCAGGACTGTACAAACATAACGAAAGAAAAAATACAAATTACTCAAATAAAGACATTAATAAAAATAATTCATTAAAAAACTATTCAATAAAACAATGTAATACTACGTATTCAAATGCAATAAAAGTATTACAAAAAAAATAATTTACAAGGAAGAATAATCAAAACAACCAATGTTGCTTGTGAGTTAATTATTACATCAGATAAAGAATTTTTTGAAAAATTGGAGAAAAAGAAACAAAAAGATATTTTCAAACATCATACAATTTTGTAGCAAATTATAAAGGGCTAGGAGAAAAATATATACTATCTGCAAAAGTACATTTAGATGAAAGTATTCCACACATGCATTTGGTTTTTGTACCAGTTATCCACAAAATAGACAAGAAAAGTGGAAAACAAATAGATAAAATTGCTTGTAGCGAATATTGGAAAGGAAAAGATAGTTACAGGTAACTACAAGATAATTTTCATAAATATATTGTTGAACGTGGTTTTGAATTAGAACGTGGCAACACAAAAGAAAACACACATATACCAATAGAAACATTAAAGCAAATAACTAATTATGAAAATATAAAATATGAATTAATGCAAGAACAAATACAACCTATTAATGCCAAAAATAAGGATTTAATAATGCAACAAAATAAAGAATTAGTTAAGTACGCGAATAAATTAAAAATTCAATTAGCCAAGTCTTATACAGCCATAGAAAGAGTAGAAGAATTACAAAGAAGAAATACACATCTAAAATATGAAAATGAAGAACTAAAAAAGAAAATCACAAATTAAAAAATTATATTGAAAAAACTTTTCAAGTAGTCAAAAATTTATTTAGTTTTCCATTAGATAGATTTAAGAGAATAGTAGATAATTTTGTACAATATTTTGAAAAGTAATTAAAAAGCAAATAATTTGATTGATATAATTCAAGTTATTTGCTTTTTTGTATTTTATACTATTTGTCTATAATATTATTAAATATCGGAGAATAAAAAAATCTTTTAAATCAATATTAAAAAATTCACATATATGCAATAGTGTAGAAATTCTTGAATAGTGTGTTTCATCGTTCATAAATGCTAATAGTGTTGTATAATTTAATCCTGCTAATGTTGAAGCTTTCTTTATTGTTATATTATTTTTTCTTTCTAATCCATTTATTCGTTCTCTTACAGCATTTTCTATTGTCATTTTTTCTCCTTATTCAGAATTTACTTCCTTAAATAGTTTGTCGTTGAAAAAATAATTTAGCATTCCTTTTTCTAATAGCTTGTTCTAGTGTTAACATCATTATTCACGCCCTTTAAAAAAGTTCAGTAAAAGTTAAAGAATAATGACGTACATAATATTATTTGAAAGAAGAAAAATGACATGAAAAATAATATTTATAAAAATATGTAAAAAAATTATAAAATGGGATATACTACCAATAAGTAAAATTTTAAAAGTGAGTGATAGGTATGGAAATTTTTAAAGATAATAGTTATAAATATATTAGTAATTTTGTCGAAAGTAAAATATCCATTTTACGACAAAATAAAGATTTTAATAAAAAATATATAGAACTATCTGATTTAATAGATAAACTTAATACAAACTTATCTGGAAAGCAAAAAGAAGATTTTAATACTCTTATGAAATTATTTTATGAAACAGAAGAATATTATTTTGCACTTAGTTATTCTTTAGGAATAAAGTATGGTGAAAATTTAAAACTATTGTAAAAAATATAGCCCATATAAATACATGAACTACAATTTAATTTATCTTGAAAGGAAAAATTTTATAAGATACAAAACACTTTCTTTATCTCTTTTACTCAACTTTTTAAAGTCCTCATTATAGATATAAATAGACTTTTTAATATTTGTATCTAACAAATCATATAAAATAATATCTGGTGTAATTTGATAAGCATTGCATAACTTTATTAAAGTATCTATACTACCTTTTGATAGTCCTCTTTCTATTTGACTTATATGTCTAGGTTCTAATCCAGTTAATTCGGCAACTTGATTTTGCGTTAAATTATTTTTTAATCTATATTCTTGACATACCTTACCAATATGTTTGTTTATATCCAATTTTTCCATACAATTCCCTACTTTCTATAATATACTATAACCTTTTATATCACGTTTGGGAATGATTTTATATTTGAATAAAGTCAAAAACAATGCGATAAATATCGTAAAAAATATTTACAAAATATTTTGAAAATGGTAAAATTAAAATTGATAAATATCATGTTTAAGATGTACTTTATAATCAAAATAAAATGGATAAACTTAAGAAAAAATACAAATACTAATGTATATCAGATTACATAAGATTAGGAGGAAAGTAAAAATGAATGTACGAAAATTAAAACAAGCTAACAAAGGTATTACATTAATAGCACTAGTGGTAACTATTGTTATTTTACTAATTTTAGCAGGAATTACAATAAATTTGGTATTTAGTGATAATGGAATTATAAAAAAAGCGCAAGAAACAGCAAATAAAACGCAAGAAGCTATAGAAAATGAGCAAGCACAAATGAATGAACTAACAGATTATATGACGAATATGTTAGATCAATTAAATCAAGAAGATAATCCACGAGAAGTAGAAGAAGTAATAATACCAGATGGATTTTTTTATGTAGGAGGAACTAAAAGTGAAGGTATAGTCGTTTCAGATAACATTCAAGATTTAGGTAAAGGAACGAGTCATGAAGTGGCAAAAACATTAAAGGGAAACCAATTCATATGGGTACCAGTAGAAAATGAAGGAATGTTTCAAAGATATGATGGTTATTATTGCGGAGATTTAGAGAGTAATATTATAAAAGAAATGTTTGATTTCTGCAGCGAACCATATGCATTAGGATATGAAACAGAATCAAGTGAATATGAGAGAATGAAAGAGAGTGTAATATCTCATAAAGGATTTTATGTTGGAAGGTACGAAGCAGGAACTTTATCTGGTGAAAGAACAAGTGATTCTGGTATAGAGGATGAAATTATAGTCAAACAAGGAGCGCATGTATATAACTATATAGGATGGTCAACTAGTGATGATATGACAAATGAGAAAGGAGGAGCAGTAGAAAAAGCTAAAAACTTTTCAAAAGATAATAATTATACATCAGTTACAAGTACATTAATATATGGTGTAGAATGGGATGCAATAATGACTTGGATTGATCCAGCTTATACAACAGGAAATTGTGATATAAATAATTCATATGTAGCTAATTCAACTGGAAAAGGAAATTATGACGAAAATGAAAATACAAATTCATGGAAAGGAAAAGTAACTATAACAGGAGCAAGTAGCGATTATTCAATAAAAAATATATATGATTTAGCTGGAAATGTATATGAATGGAGTATGGAATCTGTTAATGTTTATGGTCAAAATAGAAGGATAAAAAGAGGTGGACGGTAATGGTGGCGGGTTGGGAACGCAAGTTCCAGCATCTGTTCGTGACCAAGAAAGTAATCCTTCAGATAAGATGGAATACGCGGGTTTTCGAATAGCTTTATATTTATAACATATTTTTGGGTAATTTACAATAATGTTTTTCTATAAAGAAAGGCAATGGAGTTTGCCTTTCTTTTATAATAAAATAATTTATATTTTAATTCAAAAATTAAATTCAGTGTTTTAAAATTACAACTCTTGCAATTTCTTCTATAATAATTTTATTTGTAAAATAGTATTTGTCATATTTATATCCAAAAATATTTTCAAAGTTTGCAATTGATTTTTGTTCATTTCTATTATCTATGGCATATTTAATCGCATTTTCTAATTTGTACACTATTAAAACCTACACAGTTTAAAGTTATTTGGTTATAAACATTTTCAATTACAATAAATTCGTTATTACTATTTATAACAACTTGAATAGCTCTATTTAAAAGTTTCGTTCCTTTAAGTGCAGGAGTTAATCCTAAGTTTCTTAATATGTTAAAAATAAAAATTATATTGATGATAAAAAACACATGATAACCATGAAAGATAAAACTAAAATAAATTAAAACAAATTAAAATAACTTAATATTAATTAAACAAAATGAAGATAAATACTATAAAATTAACATTTCAATTGGTCTTTTGAGTGTTTAGTATTTTTATTAAACAATGAGTTTATTAATAATTGCTATATTGCAGTAATATAAGTGCTTTGAAGAATTTCTGTATTAAAATAAAAAAGCTTTATATTAAATATGCTTAAACTATGAAAGCATTGCTACGCAACAGTTTGAATATTGTTTTCTAAACAACGCCTAAACAAATTTTTAAAATTAAATTTTTGTTTAGGTAATTGTTTAGGAAAACAAAAAATCAAAATCAATTAAAATCCGCGAAAAGCTTGATATATATAGTGAAAATCAATTTTTTGAAATTAAATAAAAAAATAAAATGTTATAAACAATAAAATAGCCTGCATTCCTAGATACAAGCTATTTACAACACTTTTTATAATGGTCGGGGCGACACGAATCGAACGTGCGACCTCATGGTCCCAAACCACGCGCTCTACCAACTGAGCCACGCCCCGAAATATATAAATTTGTCTTTAACAAAGCTGACTAATATAATATAACACATTTTTTTTAATTTTGCAACATTTTTTTGAAAAAATCTATTGAATTAATTTTAAAATCAAAGTATAATAGTTATATAATGCAGCTGTAGCTTAACTGGATAGAGCATTCGGCTACGAACCGAAAGGTTGGGGGTTCAAGTCCCTCCAGCTGCACCATATAAGAATATATAGTAAAAGCACTTGTTAATTAAGTGCTTTTATTTTTGTATTATCTGTCAATATTTGACATACAAAATTCTATATGCTAACATATAAATAATAAATAAAAAGGAGTGAAAACTAATGAAAACAAGAAAAATTGTATTAATTATTGTTCTATTAATTGTACTTCTTCTTATAGTTATTTGGGGAATAAGAGAGTATGTTTTATGGAATGATGGAAAATTACAGAAAGATAATCCAATGTCTAAAGAAGAAGTTTTAGAATTATTAAAGAAAGGAGAGGAATATCCTAATTACTATATTTCTTTTGTTGATTCTAATAATGCAAAATATGATATTTATGTAAAAGATAATGTGCTTGTAGAATATTATAACAACGAATTTTTGTTAAGAGAAGATTATAACAATAATGAATATATTATGATTTCTAAAGCAACAGATAAAGAAGTAGCAGGAATTAGTCATAGTTTGAGAAAACAAGAATATCAGCAAGCAGGTATGGATTATTCTATTGTAAATAAACTAGAATATAAATACTTGGGAGAAAAAGAAGTAGACGGAAGACAAGTTATTTATATACAATTAGAAGATGAATCAGCTTATACTAAATTTGTAATCGACAAAGAGACAGGAATTATAGTAAATAGAATAGACCTAAGTAAAGTATTTATTTTTACAGCACATAAAAATGAAACTAAAAGAGAATTAAAACTAGATGTAGTAACAGATGAAAATGTGGCTAGACCAGATTTAAGCGGATATGAAGTAGTAGGAGAATAGATTTAATACCGATAAATAAAAATATCATCCTTTTTAGGATGATATTTTTTTACGAAAAATTATTCTAATAGAGATTGTAATGCTTATAATTACAGTATATTATCATTTATATAAAAGGCAAAAATCATAGTATTAAAAATAAAAATAGGACATAATTATTATGAAGTGATATGAAATAAATATATTATATAAGTAGAAAAATGTAGAATTATGTTGTATAATGTAAATGATTAATTAATTTTAGGGAGTTTTATGGAAGAAACGAAGAAATTAAATTTTCACCAAATTTTGTGGTACTTTATAATTTTCAGTATTATAGGTCTTTTAATAGAAACACTATTTTGCTATTTTACATCTGGAGTTATCGAAAGCAGAAAAGGGTTATTATGGGGACCTTTTTGTCCTGTGTATGGAGTTGGAGCAGTAATATTAATTACTTTATTAAATAGTGTGGATACAAATAAGTATTTTAAACTTTTTATATATGGATTTTTTATTGGCTCAATATTAGAATATCTTATGAGTTATGTATTAGAGGCTATGTATTCAGTTAGATTTTGGGATTACACATATACAGGAAATTCTATTAACGGGAGAATCTGTATATTATATTCTTTATTTTGGGGAGTTTTATCTATTTTTTTACTAAAAGTTGCTAAACCTAGAATAGACAATTTAATTAATAGAATTCCTAAAAGTATAGAGAAAAAAATGGATATTTTTATTACTATATTTTTTATAATAAATGTAATTGTAACTGTTTGGGCAATACAAACTTATGAAAATAGAGCTGCTGAAATTTATAACGGAACTTACAATAATAAGATAAACAGCAACTCTACAAATAATTCTATATTTGAGAAGATAGAGGAAAAACATTTTACTAATGAAAGAATGAAAAAAACTTTTCCAAATTTAAGAATTAAAGATAAAAATGGAAAAGAAATTTGGATAAAAACAATTTTGTAGTTTTTATACTATTATTAAGTTTAATTAAATATAAAACCAATAATACCGAAGATAATAAATAATATTCCAGAAAGTTTTTTCATAGATTCTTCAGAAATATGATTACTTAAAAATTTACCAAAGAATATTGCAATAGCATCGCAAACAACCATCCCTAAAATAGCACCAATTATTAAGGAAAGTTTTAAATTGGGGTATTGAATTCCAAGTCCAATTGAGGCTAAAAAAGTTTTATCTCCAATTTCACCAATAATTATAGAAATTGCTACAATAAAAGTATATCCAAGTTTTAAATTAGATATATTTCCAAAACTATGTAATTTATTAATAATACCGTCTTTCTTACTATTGTCCATAGATAGTAAGACTTTTTTTGGTATAAAAGAGTATAATCCTATTAAAATAAACGAAATATATGTAAAAATTTTAAGAGTATTTTGCAATAAATAATTGTCAAAGAAATTAATACTACTTCCAAATAAAATAGCTATTCCATGGCTAAAAAATGAACCTATAGCGACGCCTAATAATATTTTAATTGGAGTAGTTTTGTTAGCAAAAGATATCATTAATAATTGTGTTTTATCTCCTAATTCTGTAACAAAAACTAAAGCAAATGCAATGAAAACTGCATAGAAAGACATATTAAAATTCATTCCTTTCATAATTTATAAATGGTATATTAAATAATTTATAAAAATATTAAAAATAATAAAGCTTAAAAATAATATTTTTATTAAGATAAATTTAAAAATCTTATTTTCTCTTTCATTTGTAAAATATATATTCAAAAATGTAAATTCTATGTGAAAATTAATTAAAACAATTGCAAGAATAAAAATTAAATGATAATATTTGAGTGGTAAATTATTACGGAAATACAAATTTAAGGGAGGAATAATTTTGATACAGGTAAAAAATGTTACAAAAAAATACGGCGCATTTAAGGCTGTAGACAATATTAGCTTTGAAGTTAAAGATGGAGAGGTTGTAGGATTTTTAGGACCAAACGGAGCTGGAAAAAGTACTACAATGAACATGATTACAGGCTATATAGACCCAACAGAAGGCGAAATAATAGTAAATGGCGTTGATGTTGCTAAAAAGCCTAGAAAAGCTAAAAAGCAAATAGGATACATGCCAGAATCTGTTCCATTATATCAAGAATTAACAGTTAAAGAATTTATAAGATATATGGCAGAGATTAAATTAGTAAAACATAAGGAAATAAAAGAAGAAGTCAATAAAGTTTTAGAAGAAGTTGGACTAAAAGATGTACAAAATAAACTAATTAGAAATTTATCAAGAGGCTATAAACAAAGAGTAGGAATAGCGGGTGCATTAATAGGAAATCCAGATGTAATTATTTTAGATGAGCCTACTGTAGGGTTAGATCCGAAACAAATAACAGAAATAAGAGACCTTATAAAGAAATTAGGAAAAAGTCATACTGTTATTTTAAGTTCACATATTCTTCCAGAAGTAAGTCAAATATGTGAAAAAGTAATTATTATAAATAAAGGAAAGATTGTAGCAATTGACACTCCTTCAAACTTAGAAGATAAAACTAAATCTAAAAATACAATATTAGTTACAGTAGAAGATCCTAATGACAATATGAAAAATATTAAAAATAAAATTAAAGAAGCAGAAAAAATAAAACTAATAAAAGACAATAAAGACGGAACAAAGCAATATGCAGTTATTTCAGATACACAATATGACTTAAGAAAGAAATTATTTGATGTTTTACCAAAAGAACAAATAGTGATATTTGAGCTAAAGAAAGATGAGTCTACATTAGAAGATGCATTTATTAGTTTAATAAATAACACCAATGAAGTGTCAAAAGAAAATGTAAGTAACAAAATAGAAAACGATGGAAAAAAGCAACTTAAGGATAACAAAAAAGAAGACAGTAAAGAAGTAAATAATAAACTAAATAAAGAAGAGAATAATAAAGAAAATAAAAAGTCAGACAATAAAATAGATAAAGAAGCAGATAATAAGACAGATAAAAAAACAAAACAAAAAGAAACAAATAAAAATAATAAAAAGGAGGAGAAAAAATAATGTGGCCAGTATTAAAAAAAGAATTAAAATCTTATTTCTTATCTCCAATAGGATATATATGTATAGGTATATTTTTAATAATATTTAGTATTTTCTTTTATTTAACTGCAATTCAAAGTGCAAGTATAGAATTAGGAAATTTATATTATAACACTGCTATGTATGGACTAATGCTTATTATTCCAATTCTTACAATGAGGCTATTTGCAGAGGAAAGAAAAAATGGAACAGAGCAATTACTACTTACATCACCAAGAAGTGTTACAGGAATTGTTCTTGGAAAGTTTTTTGCAGCATCAATAGTAGTACTTATTACATTAGTAATTAGTTTAATATATTTTGCAATATTAATGTATTTTGGCTCACCCAATATAGTACCTACTTTAGTAATGATGTTTGGATTTTTACTATTATCAATGGCTGCTATTTCTATAGGAATGTTTGCATCTAGCATAACAGAGAACCAAATAGTAGCAGCAGTTATTACAGCAGCAGTATTAATACTTCCATGGTTTTTACCAAATATAAATACTTCACTTGAAGCACTTGATTTAATGACTAATTATTCAAAATTCCCAGCAGGATTACTATCTGCAACAGAAGTAGTTGGATTAGTTTCATTTACAATAATGTTTATAATATTTACAATTATGGTTTTAAAAAGAAGAAAAGCTGTAAAATAGAAAGAGAGGGAGAAAAGTGAAAAAAGAAAAAAACAAAAAACAGCAAAGTGGCGGAAATCAAGAATCTAAGCAACTAATTAAAACTAAGGAAAGAAAACCACACAATAAATTAAAATTAGTTGGAAATATTTTTATAACTTTAATAGTAGTAGCAATAATAATTGCTGCTTATGTGCTAATAAATTGGGGAGTAGAAAAACTTGAAATCCAAGATGTAGATTTTACAGCAGATAAAATTTATTCTATAACCCAACCTACTAAGGATAAACTTGCAAATTTAAATAAAGATGTAACAATTACATTAATAAATATGCGTGTATATACATCTGTAGTAGATTTAGCAAATCAATATGCAAATTTAAATGAACATATAAAAGTTGAGCAAATAGATGATATTTCAACTAGACCAGATTTAGAAAGTAAATATAGCTTAACATCAAATGATTCAGTAATTCTTTTTGCATCTAATGGAAAAGATAAAATAGTTGAAACATATGATTTAGTAACATATGACTCTACTACAAATGCTACAATAGATAAAACAGAAGAAGCTTTTACAAATGCAATATTAGACGTAACAGTGGAAGATAGACCCAAAATATATTTCTTAGAAGGACATAGCAAATATACAAAAACAAATTTAGCAAGTTTGCAAACTGCTATAGGAGAAGAAGCAAATGATGTAGAAAACATAGATATTTTAGCAAATACAAAAATGCCAGAAGATTGTGATGTTTTAGTAATATCAACTTTATCAGAAGATTTAACAGATTTGGAAAGAGACGAAATAATAAAATATATAAAAAATGGTGGAGAAATTTTATTGCTTCAGGATCCAGGTGTAACTATTAGTAAAGATTATAAACTTCCAAATTTCCAAAAAGTTTTAGACGAATATGGTATAAGTATAGAAAAAGGTATAATATTAGAAACAGATGCACAAAAAATGATTCAAGGAGCTCCAAACTTTATAATAAATGATGTAACATTAAATTCTTCTATAACAAAAAATGCAGGAATGAATATAAGTGCATGCTTTATAAATGCTGGTGCAATAAACTTTGAGAAGCCTGAGAAAATGGAAGAGTTAGGTGTAGATGTAGAATATTTAACAGCTTCAACCTCAAATGCTTTTTATAGGACAAATTTAAATGTTATATCTGCTACAAAAACAGATTCAGACCAAGATTTACCATCTTCTACAACAGGTGCAATAGTAACTAAAAAAATAAATGATGAAAAGGAATCTAAATTAGTGGTATTTTCAAATGCAGTGTTTGCAACAGATACAAAAATTCAGGTTGCAAATGGACATTATATTTATGCAATAGATTTATATAATAACAAAGATATTTTATTAAATTCTATTTCATATTTAACAGAAAGAGAAGATAATATTACAATAAGAAAAAATGTTGAAGTAACAACATATACAGTAACAGAGCAACAACATAGAATTATATTAACAATTATATTTGCAGTTCCAATTGCAATTATAATATTAGGAATTGTTGTATGGCAAATTAGAAGAAGAAAAAAATAATGAATAGATTTTAAATCCCCTCATAATTTTTATGAGGGGGTTTTTTAATGAAAAATAGTCTAAAAGTGGTTCTTGTAATTATAGGAACCCTAATAGGAGCAGGTTTTGCTTCAGGAAAAGAAGTATATATTTTTTTTAACCAATATGGAAGTTTGGGAGTATTAGGGGTAGTTTTATCTGGAATTTTTATTTCTATTGTTATATATAAAGTTTTAAAAATAACCAAAGAGAATGAAGTACAAAACTATAATAATTTAATTACAGGGATAAGTAAGAGTAAAAATATAAGTAAGCTTTTAAAAAACATAATAAGTGCTTTTCTTTTAATATCATTTTTTGTTATGGTTTCAGGTTTTGCGTCATACTTTTATGAACAACTGGGCATAAATAGTGTAGTTATGTCAATTATAATGGCTATTTTGTGTTTTATTACATTTAATAAAAATATAGAGGGAATTACAAAAGTAAATACAATTTTAATACCTTTTTTAATAGTTTTTATAGTTATTTCTGCAATACTAAATAGTAAATGTTTTATAAATAATTTTAATTATATAGATGTTAATATGAGTATAAAAAATGAAATTAGTTTTTCAAATAATTGGGTAATTTCGGCAATTCTTTATGCAAGTTATAATAGTATAATTCTTATCCCGATTCTTATAGGATTAAAAGGAATTGTAGAAAAGAAAAGTATAGGGAAAATATCTTGTTTAACTGGAATTATATTTATGATTTTGGGAATAAGTTTATATTCGCTACTTACAAGTGGGCAAAATTATGTACAATATTTAGATATTCCAATAATTTTTATAATGAAACAATTTGGAAATATTTATAGCAATATATATGGGATTGTTGTAGCAATAGCAATATTTACATCTGCAATTTCTGCAGGATATGGATTCCTGGAAAAGTTTGAATACTCGAAAAGTACATATAAAAAAGTATCTGTGATAATTTGCGTGGTATCTGTATTTGTTGCAATGATTAAATTTTCTTATTTAGTTGAAATACTATATCCAATTTTTGGATTACTTGGATTTATACAGATAATTTTAATACTAAAAGCTAATAAAGTATTGAAAAAATAAGAAAAAACTGATATAAAATAAAAAGAAAATACTATGGAGAGAAATATGGATAAAGAGAAAAAAAATAAGGTAATAAATTTTAAAAATTTTATTAAAAGTAAGAAAAATAACAAGAACTTCAACAATAATAACAACATAGTAAAAAATACAAATGATGATTTATTAATAAACGAAGAAAGAAAAGGTAATTTGAAAGAGAAAGGGCAAAATAATATAAATAGTGAAACAAAAAGACTATCTAATAAGAGTAAAAGAATTTTAATTATTTCTGCTATTTCAATTATTTTAATAATTATATTAATATTAGTTATTGTTTATCTTGCAAATGAAAATGCTAGAGAATTTATGGATAAATACTTATTTGGAAAAAATATTTCAGAAGAAAATGCAGAAGTAATTGAAATGGAAAATGAAAATGGTACGAGAGTTGTTGGAAATGGTAAATTGCTTGGAGTATTAGAAAATAATACTTTAAAACAATACAATGTAAATGCAAAAATGGAATCTGAACTTAATGTAGAAATAAATAATCCGATTTCAGATTATAAAGATAGATATTTAGTAATTGGACAAAAAGGCGGTAATAAAGCATATTTAATAAAAGATTCAAAAATATTATGGGAAAAGGAATTAGAAGGTAATATTTCTCAAGTAAGTGTAAATAAAAATGGTTATACAAGTATCACATTAACAGGTGCATACAGAACAATGGTTGATGTGTATGATGCAGGAGGAAATAAGCTAACAAGAATATATCTTGCTAATACAATTGCAGTAGATACAAGTATTTCAAGTGATAATAAATACTTGGCATTTGCAGAAATAAGTACTTCTTCTACAAGTACAAAGTCTAATATTAAAATCTTGTCAATAGATAAAGCAAAACAAGAAAATACAGAAGCAATTATATATACATATGAGGTACCAGATAGTGCTTTAGCAATAAATGTTAATTACATAGATAATGGAAAATTAGTATGTATGTTTGACAGTTCGGTACAAGTAATTGAAAATAATACTCCAAAAACTATAATGGACTTAAAAGAGGATAAAAATATAAGCTTTGCAGGAATAGATTTATATGACAGCACATTTAAAGCAATAGAGGAGTCTTCTGGATTATTTAGTGCAAATACTAAAGTAGAGATAATTAATATAAATAATGAAAAGAAAAATGTATATACAGTTAAAAGTGTAGCAAAATCGGTAAAAACCAATGGAAATGTTATAGCATTAAATTTGGGAACAGAAATAGAATTTATAGACACAAATGGATGGTTAATAAAAAGATACAATTCTTCTAGTGAAGTTAAAGATATAATTTTATGTGATGGACTAGCAGGAATTATATACAAAGATAAAATAGAATTAATTAGTTTATAAGAAAGGAGGAATTTAATATGGCTATTATTATTGATATTGTAATTGTTGCAATTATTGCATTATGCCTATTTTTAGGATACAGAAGGGGGCTTACAGGGTCTTTACTAAAAATATTATCTTTTGTTTTAGCTATAGTAATTGCATTTATTTTATTCAAACCTGTATCAAATTTAGTTATAAATCATACAAATTGGGATGACTCATTAAAAACTTCTATTGAGCAATTTATAACTGAGAAAACGTCAACACCTGAAGAAAAGTCTAGTCTCCCACAAGTTATAGTAGATTATATAGATGAAACAATGGCACAATCTGTTAATGAAGCAAAAGAAGTTGCAATAGAAAATACAGCTCAAAGTGTTACAAATTTAATAGTTAATGCAGGAGTTTGGATTGCAGTATTTATTATAGCAAGGATTTTACTAATATTTATAAAATTTATAACAGCTTTAATTGCAAAATTACCAGTTATTAAGCAATTTGATAAATTAGGTGGAATTTTATATGGAATATTAGAAGCTTTTGTAATATTATATGTATTATTAGCAATAATTTCATTTATAGCTCCAATGATAAATAATGCAGAATTTATAGATGCTTTAAATAAATCATTTATAGGAAGTATGCTATATAATAACAACATATTATTAAAAATATTGTTTTAATTAATTGTATTTTGTAGTAAAGTCTGGTATACTAATTTATATTATTTTTAGGAGTGAATAAATTGAAAAAAGCAAAAGCAGAAGATATAGAAAAAGAAGAGAGAAAATTATCAAATAAAAATTATAAAAGTAGTAAAGAAGAAAAAAAGAAAAAAAGAAAATGGCCAATTGTTTTATTGGTTATAGTAATAATTATAGGAATAGCAGCAGGTGTATTTTATTATAGAATACAAAAATTAGGTGGAGGACTAGGTGGAACTATAGCAGCTACATTAGGTCATGATGAAGAAACTAGAAAAAACTTAAATACTTTAACAACATTAGTTTTAGGAGAAAGTTTAAACTTAACAGATACAATTATGTTGTTTTCATATAATCCTAGAACTCAAGAAGCATCAATGCTATCAATTCCAAGAGATACATTTGTTGGGGATGACCCAGATGAAGCTACGGCTTGGGATAAAATAAATTCAGTTTATCAACTTGGTGTGGACAAACTATTAAAAGATGTTAGCGAGCTAACAGGGATAAATGTAGAAAATTACGTTGCTGTGGATACATCTGGTTTTAAGGAATTAGTAGATACAATAGGTGGAGTTACATTTAATGTTCCAATGGATATGAAATATGATTCATACTCACAAGGATTACATATAGACTTAAAAGCAGGGGAACAAAAGTTAGATGGAGACAAAGCAGAACAATTAGTAAGGTTTAGACATAATAACGATGGAACAACATATCCTGCAAGTTATGGTTTAGAAGACGAAGGAAGAATGAAAACACAACAAGCATTTTTAACAGAGCTTGCAAAACAAACTTTAACAGTTGGAAATATTCCTAAAATTATAGATATACTAGATATAGCAAATAAATATGTTGAAACAAATATGGATTTTAATATGTTAAAAGACTATGTTCCATATTTAGTAGAGTTAAATTTAAGTGATGTGAAAAAAGATACATTACCAGGAGAACCAGCATTAACTAATGGAGTTTGGGTGTATTTAGCAGATGAAGAAGATGCTCCAAAGGTAATTGATGAACTATTTCCTAAATCAATGTTGTATAATATTGAAGAAGCAAATGATACAAATACAACATCAAATTCAACAACAAATGAGGAAATAAATAATATATCATCAGAAAATGAAATTAGTTCTACAGGTACTTCTAGTATAGATAAAGAAGACATAAAAATAGAACTTTTAAATGCTACAGACAATATAAAAAATATATCAAAAATGTCCAATTTATTAGAAAACTTAGGATATGATGTTACAAAAACCGGAAATACAAATGCAGCAAGCAAAACAGTAATTATAAATAGAAGCAATGTTGAAGAAGGGTTTTTAGGCGAAATAAAACAAACTTTAAAAACGGCAGAAGTAGAAGAAGGAAGAGAAACTACAGTAGATATTACTATAATAATTGGGCAAGATTATGAAAATTTACAGTAATATTAAGATAAAATAATAAAAAGAAATCTCAAATTAAATGAGATTGAATCAAGCTAAGCTAAATTGATTTAAATGAGATTAGCTTGAAGTGAATAAAATTAGATTAAATTTAGTCAAATCAAATTAAATTAATTTAAACTAAATTAAAGTGAAATTTAATTTAAAATTAAGATAAGATTGAAATAAAAATGGGGGCAATAAATTTTATATTTAATGTCCCCATTTTGTTTTTTAGATTTTTAAATGTTTATAACCTATATAGTTAGATTTTCCACCTTTTTTACGTTTCTTTTTAGACTTTTTAGCAGGTTTTAGTAACATAAATAGAATTACCAAAACTAATATAATAACACAAATTTTAAATAAAATATCCCATGTACCAGATTTTATAACAGTTGTATCTGCAACTAAATTAGTAGAATAATTTTTGTTGTCTATTGTGTAAGTAATTTTTCCAACTACTTCACCAGCAGAAATTGGAGCAGATAAATTATCATCCAATTCTATTTTTGGTTGCAATTCTTCTACACTTTGTTCTTTATCTATTATAGCTGTTATTGCATTTTCTGGAGATACTTTTAAATTAGATGTATCTTTTGTAGCATCTGCTACATTTATTTCTTTAACTACATCTTCTGGTTCTAATATATTTTCCAATTTATAATTATCAAATGCATAATTAAACAATGTTTTACAATCTGGGTAACGAATACTATAACCCTCTTTTGTAGTTTCTGCACCTAATACTACTGCAATTACTTCTAATCCGTCTTTTTCTGCACTTGCTATTATACAAGAACCAGCCTCTGTAGTATAACCTGTTTTTATACCTGTTGCATATTCATAATAGTAATTATCTGGTCCGGGAATATTATTAACCCTTAACAAATCATTTGATGTATTAAAAACTCTATCTTCTTTGTTATATTTATTTGTTTTAGGAAGTGAACATTGAGTTTTCTTTACTATATTTCTAATAGCGTCATATTTCATAGCATATCTACCCATTAAAGCTAGGTCATATGCAGAACTATAATGATTGTCATCGTGAACACCATTTGTAGTAACAAAATGTGTATTTGTACATCCTATTTCCTTTGCTTTATTGTTCATCATCTGCGCAAAATTTTCTATAGAACCTGCAATATGTTCTGCTAAAATATTTGCTGCGTCATTAGCAGAAGGAATTAAAAGTACATTTAAAAGTTGCTCAATTGTAAGTTCTTCACCTTCTACTATACTAGCATGAGAATAACTTGGTGGGACTGAAAATATTGCATTGTGGCTAGCTGTAGCAACATCTGTTAATTTACAATTTTCAACAGTAAGTATTGCAGTCATTATTTTTGTTGTACTTGCAGGGTACCTTTGCTCATTGGCATTTTTTTCATATAAAATTTTTCCTGTAGAAGATTCTATTAAAACACATGCAGGAGAACCAATTTTAATGTCAGCACTTGCTGCTAAGGAGGTGATATTAAGCAATATTTGAAAAATTAAAAAAGCTATAATTGTAAGTATAAATTTTATTTTTAAATTTAATTTCATTAGTAAACTCCTTTGTAAAATATCTATTAATATACCGTAAAATTGAAAAAAATTCAATAATTTCCTTTACATAAAAAGAAAAAACTTAACTAAAATTTTATGCCAAATAATGACAAAATTTTATTAGAAAATCTAAATTATATAACTAGATGTGGATAATGTAGGAAAGTTATAAAATAAAATTGAATGAAAATAAAAAACTAAAGAAGAATTTTTTAATGTAATGTAATTTTTGCCTTATTAAAGTAAGGCATTAGTAAATACAAAGAAAGGATGGATATTAATTATGAATAATTTAACTTTTAAACAAAAGATAATTTTTGGAATAATAATAGCTACAATGGTAATTTTTATATTAATTTATTTTATTATGAATTCAGGAAATTTAACTGGTAAAGAAGGAATAGATGAATTAAGTGAGGAAGAAGGAATGCTAGATATAGAGGATATTAATGAAATGATAGAAGGAAGTGAAGAAAATGAAATTATGAAAAATGGAGAAAATAATAAAGACATAACATTAAATGGCGAAGTGGTAAATGCTGTAAGTAGCAGTATAAATAATGGAAAATTAGAAAATTTAGAAGAAATAATTGTACATATAACAGGTGAAGTTAATAAACCAGGAATTGTTAATTTAAAAGAAAATAGTAGAATAGCAGATGCAATTAATGCAGCAGGTGGGTCAACTAAAAATGCAGATTTAAATAAAATAAATTTAGCATATATCTTGGAAGATGGGCAGAAAATTTACATTCCTAATAAAAGTGAAAAAATAGAAAATAATGAGTATATTATAGACGGTAGTGGAAATAATGCTAAGAGTAATAGTTTGAAGGAGGTAGGAAAAGTGAATATAAATGAAGCCATGCAGACAGAGTTAGAACAACTCCCAGGAATTGGACCATCTTTAGCAACTAGAATTATTGAATATAGAGAGCAAAATGGTAAATTTAACAATGTAGAAGATTTGCAAAATGTAAAAGGTATAGGAGATGCTAAATTTAATGATATAAAAGACAAAGTAACAGTTTAAAAATAATAACTCAATACAATTTATAATTAGTTATATAAAATTAAATTTTACTTTTATAAAGCTTTAAGAATAATGTCTTTGTGTTTAATATTTTTATAATTTGGTATTTTTAATTTACAAATTAAGTGCAATATTTTAATAGTCATTTAATTTATATTTACAATAAGGATTATTAGTGCTATATTAAAAATAATTAGTTATAAAAATACTATTAAATATAGATAAAATTGTTATAATTATTGAAGTGTAATAATATTACATTATTGCCATGGAATATCTGGGATAGTAAATAAAATATTAATAAAATATGTAGATTAAGTTGTATAAAAATTAATATAAGGAGAGTGCTATTTAGTAAATAATAATTGCCAAAATATTAAAATTATACTAAATAATACAATAAAAAAATGAGAAATATACTAATAGTTGAAGATAATATAGATATTCATAATTTAATAAAAGAAGTATTAGAAAAAGAGCATTATAAAGTTTTAAGTAGCTATACTGGAACAGATGTAATACAAACTTTAGAAAATGAAAAGGTGGATTTAATTTTATTAGACCTTATGCTTCCTAAAATAAATGGGGAAGAGATTGTAAAAATAGTAAAAAATATTCCAATTATAGTTATAAGTGCAAAAATTTCACCAGAAGATAAAGTAAATGTACTATTAAATGGAGCAAATGATTACATAACTAAGCCATTTAATGTAGAAGAATTATTAGCTAGAGTAAAAGTTCAATTAAGAATTGAAAATAAAAATGAAAAAAATGAAGAACTAAAATATAAGGGGATGTGTTTAAGTAAAGAAGATAATCACACATTATATATTAAAGATAAGGAAATTTACTTAACTAAAACAGAATATGCAATATTAAAACAATTGTTATTAAATCCAAAACAAGTAATAACAAAGACTAGACTTCTTGAAAAGCTAGGAGATAGCAACTTATACTGTGATGAAAATTCATTAAAAGTCCATATGAGTAATATAAGAAAAAAGATAAAAAGTATAACAGAAGACGAATTTATAGAATCAGTATGGGGAATTGGTTTTAAAATGAAAGAGTAAAAAATATAAAATACATTTAACTTATAGATTTTTTAAAAAATTTCTATAAGTTTATTTTTTATGAAAATAAACTTAAAACATTGTAACGATGAAAAAATAGGCTTGTGAAATACTGAAATAAATAAAAAATAAGTTTATACAATATTAAAATAAATAAAAAATAGGTTTGTTAAATATTGAGAAATATTGCTAAAGATATTATGGAAATAAAAGATAAATTCATAAAATATTGTGATAATGAAAAGAAAATTTATAAAAAGTTAAAACTAAAAATAAAAAATTATTTTTCTTAACTGGTTTCTTAACTATTTAAGTTTAAAATATAAATTAATTCGTAAATATACAAAGTTTATAAAAATTTCAAAGAAAGGAGAAATTCGTATAATAAATATACTTACATTATACGAGGAGGAAAGTATGGAATATATTTTAGAGATATGTAATTTAGAAAAACGATACGGAAAATTTAATGCAATCAGTAAACTTAACATGAAAATACCAAAAGGTGCTATATATGGGCTTATTGGTAAAAATGGAGCAGGAAAAACAACATTAATTAGAATAGTTTGTGGACTTCAAAAACCAACATTAGGTAAATACACAATTTATGGAGTATCAAACGAAAATAAAAAAATTATTAAATCAAGAAAAAGACTTGGAGCAATAATAGAAACACCTTCAATTTGTCTCGACATGACCGCTGAAGAGAATATAAAGGAACAGTATAAATTATTAGGACTTCCAAATTATGAGGGAATAGAAGAATTGCTAAAACTTGTAGAACTTGATAAAACAGGAAAAAAGACAGCAAAACATTTTTCGCTTGGAATGAGACAGAGACTTGGAATAGCAATTGCATTAGCAGGAAATCCAGACATACTTATTTTAGATGAGCCAATTAATGGATTAGACCCAGAAGGAATTATTGAAATAAGAGAATTAATAATAAAACTCAACAAAGAAAGAGGAATTACTTTTTTAATATCTAGTCATTATTTAGACGAACTTGCTAAAATTGCAACATGTTATGGAATTATAGATAAAGGCAAAATGATAAGAGAAATTAGTAGTAGTGAACTAGAAAATAGTTTCAAAAAGAAAGTTCAAATTAATGTAAATGATATAAAAGAATGTGTTAAATACTTAGAAGAAGAAAAAATAGCTTATAAAGTTATTTCAGATGAAATAATTGACATATACGAAAGAATAAATGTATCAGACCTTGTCATTGCACTTTCAAAGAAAAATTGTATAGTAAATAGTTTTAAAGAAAAAGATGAAACATTAGAAAACTATTTTTTAAATTTAGTAGGAGGTGCAGATAATGTATAATTTATTAAGAGCAGGTTTTTATAGATTAAAAAAAGATATTATATTTTGGCTATTTTTATTTGTAACAATAGGAGCTAGCATATTTGCATTATTTAGAATAGCAGAAAGTGGAGATGGTACTAATTTATATAATTATATAAATGAATATTTGATATATATAGGACTTTTTATGTCTATGTTTATAAGTATATTTGTAGGAAAGGAATATTCAGAGGGAATTATTAGAAATAAAATAATAATGCGGTCATAAAAGAAGAAATATTTATTTTTCAAACCTTATTATAAGTATTACTGTTTCCTTACTATGTGTACTAATTTATATGTTACCAATAATACTTATGTATGGCAATAAATATGGAAATTTACAAACTATTGGACTTTCTATACAAGATATAGTTATTAAATTGATAAGTTCAATTTTAGTTATTATAGCGTTTTGCACAATATTTAATTTTATAACAATTTTGTGTAAGGAAATTACAACTTCTTTAACCATATGCACATTATTATTTATAGTATTGTTTGTTATGCAGGCAGCAATATCACCAATAGCAAATCAATTACCATATGAAAAAGCAGTAGATGAAAATGGAAAAATAGTAGTTACAGATAAGCCAAATTTATTATATAATGACTTTAAAGTAAAAACAGCAAGAATATTATATTTAGCAAATCCAGAGGGACAAGCAATGGAGATATATGATAATACCTTAGAAGAACCTATTTTTATTTATCAATTACCAATTTATTCGTGTGGACTAATAGTAATTATAAATGTTTTAGGTATTACATTATTTAATAGAAAAGAGCTGAAATAGGAGGAAATTGTGAATATTTGGTTTATAATAAGTATTATCTTATTTGTAATTTGTATGATTTTAATTATTAAAATATATTTAAACAATAAGGATATAAAGAAGATTGGAGAAAATTTAGAAGAAATATTAACTAATGATACAAATAATTTAATAACTGTATCTACTTCAAATAAACAGATTAAGAAAGTTGCAGGTAAATTAAATACAGAATTAAAAAAATTGAGAAAAGTTAAAATTCAATATGAAAATGGGAGCGAAGAATTAAAAAGAACAATAACCAATATTTCACATGATATGAGAACTCCGCTTACTGCAATAAGTGGATATATAGAGTTGATGGAAAATAACATTGAAGCGGAGGAAGTCAATAATAGTAAAAGTAAAATTATAAGGAGAGAAGAAAATAAGCAAAAATATTTAAAAATTATAAAAAGAAAAACAAGTGAACTTATAGAATTAACAGAACAATTATTTAAATTTTCCACAACCATGGATACATTGTGGAAAATTGATAAAGAAAATTGCTGTATAAATGAAATATTAGAAGAAATATTAGCAGAATATTATAGTATTTTTAAAAAGAAAAATATAGTTCCAGAAATAAATATATGTAATGAAATGATTTATAAAAATTTAAATAAAAATTCTTTGATAAGAATATTTGAAAATATTTTATCAAATATGATTAAATACAGTGATGGGAATTTTAAAATAAAATTAGAAAGAAGCGGGAAGATAATATTTTCAAACAAAGCAAAAAAATTAGATACAACAACTGTACAAAAAATTTTTGACAGGTATTTTACAGTAGAAAATGCAAACAATGTAACAGGAGTAGGGCTCTCGATAGCTAAACAATTAGTAGAAATAAATAAAGGAAATATAATTGCTAAATATATGGATGGAAATTTAGTTATAGAGGTACAACTTTAAAAAATAAATAAAAAGTCAGAGAAAAATTAAAAAATAAATGATTCACAGAATTTTTACCTCAACTATTGACAAAGAAACAAAAGGATAAATTAGTGAAGAAAAATAAAATAGCCTGTATTCTTAGATACAAGCTATTTTTTGATTTTGTTGGTTGCGGGGGGAGGACTCGAACCTCCGACCTTTGGGTTATGAGCCCAACGAGCTGCCAACTGCTCCACCCCGCGATGTATTGACGAAATTAATTATACAACTTATATATGTGTTTTGTCAACATATTTTATAAAATTAAGTTACTATAGTATATTATATGATGAATTTAAATAAATATTCTGTTTTTGAATAAATTAATTTATAGATTTGTTTATAACGTAATGATATAATATAAAAAATAAAGTATAATTTGTCAATAATTTTTAAATAAGTATTAGTGATATAATAATGTAGAGAAAAATAAAAATACTGTGATAATTTTGGTATAATTGAATTATAGGTTATTAAATACAAATAGGGTGAGAGGTTTGGAAAGAGAGAGGTACAGACATTTAAATAAATATTTAATAGAAAAATTTGGAGAAAGAACTTTAAAAATATGTGTAGATGGTCATTTTTCATGTCCGAATAGAGATGGCACATTAAGTAAGAGTGGATGCATTTTTTGTAGTGAATGTGGTTCAGGAGAACTAATAAAGGATAGCGAAAAAGATATTACAACCCAAGTGAAAAAATACTTTGAAAGCTATAAATCAAAAAGAGCAAATAAGTTTATAGTTTATTTTCAAAATTTTACAAATACATATGATACAATAGAAATTTTAAGAAAAAAATATAATGCAGCCTTAGTAGATGATAGAATAGTTGGAATAGAAATTGCGACAAGACCAGATTGCATAAACAAAGACATTGCAAAACTAATTAATGAATATTCAAATAAATATTATGTTTGTGTGGAATTAGGTTTGCAAACATCAAATAATAGAATAGGTGATATAATAAATAGATGCTACACAAGTGAACAATTTAGTGAAGCGGTTAAAATTTTGCGAAGGTATAATATTGATGTTGTAGCACATATTATGGTAGGACTTCCAATGGAAACGCAAGAAGATATAGCAAATACTGTGAAATTTATAAATAATCATGATGTACAAGGAATAAAAATTCATTCAACTTATGTAGTGAAAAATACAAGATTAGCAAAAATGTATGAATTAGGAGAATATGTGCCTATATCACTAGAATATTATTTAGAAAACCTTGAGTATATAATTACACATTTACGAGATGATATTATTATACATAGAATTTCAGGAGATGCACCAAAAGACTTGCTAGTTGCACCAGAATGGAATTTACATAAAAAATGGGTATTAAATGGAATAGAAAAGATATTGAAAGAAAAAAACAAGTGGCAAGGAATGAATGTAATGGAGTTTTAATATGACATATTATAGTATATGAAAAAGTATAAGAGAAATTGAAGAATATATCTATTTAGTAGTTTGGCATAGATACTTTTTTCTATGTTTACTAAATGGGATGCATTTCAAAATAACTCTTATACTTTTTTATTTTATACACCAACACTCATAGTTTCAGGTAATGTTGAACCTCCATCTATTACATAACCTTGTCCAGTTAAATAAGATGCTTCATCACTTGCTAGAAATGCAGCAAATTCACCTAATTCTTCTATTGTACCAAGTCTTTTCATAGGTATACCTTTTGCAATTCCGTCAACTACTGAATTTGGATTATCTTTATTTGAATCTTTTGCAATTCCTTCAACCATAGGAGTCATAATATATCCTGGGAGAATAGCATTTACGCGAATTCCTTTATCAACTACTTCAGCAGCAAGTCCTTTTGTAAAACCTAAAACTGCAGCTTTAGTTGTAGCATATGCAACTTCACCTGTATCTGCTACCATAGTTCCAGTAACAGAAGATAAATTAACAATTGAACTTCCACTTGACATATATGGAACAACTGCTTTTGACACATTCCATGTACCTTTAATGTTAATATCAAAATGAAAATCTCTTATTTCATCTGGAGTTTCTAAAAACGGTGTTAGCTTTGCGACACCAGCATTATTAACTAAGATATCAATTTTATTATACTTTGCAATAATTTTATCAATTGCATTTTTAATTTGTCCGCTATCGCGGATATCAACTGAGTATCCATCAACATCATAACCTTCAGATTTTAAGGTGTCTACTGTGTTTTGCAATTTCTCTGAATAATCAAAAATAGATACTTTCGCACCATGTTTTAAAAATATTTTTACAATTCCTAAACCATTTCCCATAGCTCCGCCAGTAACAATGGCAATTTTATCTTTTAACTTCATAAAAAAACCTCCTTTAGTGAAAATTATACATATAAAAATAACAAAAGTAAATATTTATTAAGAATAGATTTATAAAATGTAAAATAAGGATTATTAATTTGCAAAATGTGATATTTTAGATATATTTAAAAATTTCCTCTGGGTATAAAATTTTATTTTTGTTTTTAAATTCTTCAATATCTATCCATTTAGCAATAGTCTCACCATGATCATCTATTACTTTATATTCTTCGTGGTAATTTTTATCAGATATTTCAATTGAGTAAAATAAAATTAATTCATGAGCTTTTTTTCCTTGAAATGTAAATATGTTTTCAGATATGCCTAAAAAATCTTTAACTGTAATATTAATATTAATTTCTTCCAAAAATTCACGTTTTAGAGCTTCTTCGCTCTTTTCTAAGAATTCAATACCTCCGCCTAAACATCTGTAAAATGTTTCATCTTTTACTTTGTCATAGCCTTCTGAAACTAGTATCTTATTGTTTTTGATAGCAAGACCTAAAACTATTGGTCTTATTTCTTTAAATTTGTCCATATTGACCTCCTATAAATTAAAATAATACAATTTTTCACTGTTATTTAAAGTATCTAAAAATATTGCACCAAATTTTTCATAATAGTTAATTAACCCTGTTTTTAGATATAACTTCTTAAATCCTCGCTTTTTTTCCATTCTTTTTGGGTAAGTATAGAAACTTCTCTTAAAAACTTTTGTTTTTCTTTTATATTATATATTTTTAGCATATTGCCTCCAGTTTTATAAGATTTATAACATTACTTATTGTTTTAAATTAAAGCAAAATTTTAATATATTATATATTACTTTTTGGCAAGATACTAGTAATTTTAGATTATTTTTTGCATATTAAAAAGAATAAAAAACATATTATAAAAATATATATAATTTGGCTAAATTTATAATAGATAATGATTAATATTATACTCGTAAAAATGTCCATAAAAATCTAAAAAATAATAGAATTATTAATAAATGATTAAAAGAACATTATACTTTTATTTTATAGAATAGCACTTAGTAAAACATAATAAAAAAATGAAAAATGTATTTCTTTTCTCATAACCCGTTGTTGTGAAAAAAACAAGAAATAAAAATAAATGAATAAAACTCTAGAGCTACAAGTAATTGCTAGCTCTTAATTTTGTGCCAAAATAAGTGCTATAAATGTCGTTGGGCACTAATTGGGCACAAATATATATAAAAAGGTTATTGATAAACCTTGAATTTTCAATATTTATTAATGTATTTGATATAAAATTCTATTTTTATTAAAATAATAGTTTCTGCTTAAAATATAAAATTATGAAATTAATAAAAATCATTTAAGCAGAAACAACCATATCTTGATGTACTTCTTTATTATTATAATTTTTCATAGAATTTCTTCCTTTCAATTTTCTGTATAAATTTATGTGATAAGCCTTTAATTGGCTTTAAAATATTTTTTTGTATCTTCTCTATAAAGAAGATTATCAAGTTTATCTGATGCCTCTCTGTCCATTTTCGTGAATGCATGAGCATAGATATTTAATGTAGTGGATGTTTGAGCGTGTCCTAGTCTATTACTAACAGTTCTAACATCTAATCCTTGTGCTATAAGCAAAGTTGCGTGTGTATGGCGTAAACCATGAAAAGTAATATGTGGTAAATTCTTATCTTCTAAGAACTTTCTAAACCACCTAGTAATTGTATCTGGGTGCATTGGTGCACCATTCCACTTGGTAAATAATCGATTGGTATCAATCCATTTATCACCTAACTTCAATTTCTTTTCTAACTGTTTTCTTTTGTACTCTTTTAGTAATTTAGTAATTGAATCAGGGATACTAATAACCCTGTTTGATGTTTCTGTTTTTGGATCTTTTGTATAAATTCCAATAGAAGAAACATATTGGCTTGCTTGTCTTACTGTAACTGAAGAATTTTTAAAGTCTATATCTTGCCATTCCAAACCTAAAACTTCTCCACGCCTTAATCCAGTAAAAATTGTTAAAAGTATAATGACTCTAAACTTTAAATCTTCACCCTCCAATGCTTTAATTAATGCAATTGTTTGTACATCATCATAAAAATCAATACTTGGCTTTTTTGCCTTAGGTGGCCTAACTCTTGATGCTGGATTATATGGAATCATCTGCCAATATACTGCTTGTTGTAACATTGAATGTAACAATCTATGATGTTCTAATACAGTTTTGGGAGATAATTTATGTTCAACATTTTTTCTAGTATATGTTGCTTCACTTAACTCCTGATATAAAAACATTAATTGCATTGGTTGTATTTTATCTAAATACATGTTGCCGAGATAGGGGAGAATCCTTGATTTTAGCATGCTTTTATATCTTTCATAGGTTTTTGGAGATAGATTTGGAACAGCATAATTGTTAATCCAAAAATCGGCAAAATCTCTAAAACGCATCTTTTTAGCAGACAGTGCTTGACCAGTTTCTATTTCAGATATAAACAGAGCTAATTCTTTTCTAGCTTCACTTTTATTTCTAGCTTGAACAGTTTTTTTGTACATTATTCTTTTACCTTCATCTGTATAGCCACCAGAAACTCTTAATCTGTAAGAATTCTCTCCACGTTTTTCAATATTTCCTACCACACCTTCATCACCTCCTTTCATGTGGTAGGGAATATAGATAAATTAAATATATTTAAAAACTTCTTCAGGATAAAGTATTTTGTTCTTATTCTTAAATTCATCAATATTTATCCATTTTGCAATAGTTTCACCATGATCATCTATTACTTTATACTCTTCTTGATAATTTTCATCAGATATTTCAATTGAGTAAAATAAAATTAATTCATGAGCTTTTCTTCCTTGATATGTAAAGATGTTTTCTGATATTCCTAAAAAATCTTTAACTATAATATCAATATTAATTTCTTCCAAAAACTCACGTTTTAGAGCATCTTCGCCCTTTTCTAAAAATTCAATACCACCACCTAAACATCTGTAAAATGTTTCGTTTTTTACCTTGTCAAAACCCTCTGAAACTAGTAGCTTATTGTTTTTGATAGCAAGACCTAAAGCTATTGGTCTTATTTCTTTAAATTTGTCCATATGGTTAAACCTCCTCTAAATCAAAATAATATAATTTTTCTCCGTTACTTAAAGTGTCCAAAAATGTAGCACCAAATTTTTCGTAATAATTAATTAAGTCTGTTTTTAGATATAATTTCTTAAATCCTCGATTTTTAGCTTCTTCTAGAATTGCATTATTAAGTATTTTAGAATATCCTTTTCCTCTAAATTCTTCTTTTACATACATAGTGGCATACCATGGTGATAAATCTTTCCTTTCATCTCCATCAGTTGGAAATATAGATATAAAGCCTATTAAAATATCATCATCTAATAAAATTAATTTACAATATAAAGGATTGTCAAAGTTATTAATAATTTTAGATGTTTTTTTATTTATCTTTGCCTCAAATTCTTCTTCTGAATTAGTTTTTTTACCCCATTCTTTTTGAGTAAGTGTAGCAACTTCTCTTAAAAATTCTTGCTTTTCTTTTATATTATAAATTTTTAGCATATGGCCTCCAGTTTTAGAAGATTTCTAATTTTTTCAATTTTATCCTTATCTGTTATATAGTCTTTTCTTGGTTTAACAAAATTTTTAGAACCTCTTTTTTCAAAAGCATATCTAGGTATAAGCTGTATATGGAAATGATTCATTGGACCATCACACATAGTACAAAGATATATACTTTCTGCGTTATAAACATTTTGTAAAATGTTCATTACTTTCTTGGAAAAAATAAATATTTTACTACATAAATCATCAGGAATGTCCATCATATTTTTATAATGTCTTTTTGTTGAAACTATTGTATGACCAGCTGCTCTTGGATTACTTACTAAAAAAATTTCGAATTTATCATTTTCAAAAAGAAGTTTATCAGAAATATCTCCATACAAACAATTATTATTTTCTTTATCATAACATGTAGGGCATATTCCTAAATCTGTCAGAATAGCAGGAGATATAGTACCTTCATTCTCCAATATACTGATAATTGGATTTTTTATTTTTTTCCATAGTACTTTTAAATTATCATAAGACAATGCATTTTCTACATCGCTAGGACAAGTCCATTTTAAAGTTTCTTGATCTTTTAAATCTATATTTTTTGATGTTGCACCATCATCTATTGATATATAATAATAACATTCTACGTTTTCTCCTGATGGGGTAGTGTATTTTAAAATATAAATTTCTTTATTTATCAATAAATGATTTGTTCTTAAAGTTTCTTCTTCAGTTTCTCTAATGGCACATTGCTCAAGTATTTCACCATTTTCGAGGTGTCCTTTAGGAAAAGAACAATCATTATTATTATTTCTATATACCAAGCCAATTTGTTTTAATGTTAAATTTAATAAGATAGTTCCAGCTTTTTTTACTATCATAAGTTACCTCCTACAATTACTTGTTCATTATAAATGAAATTATATCTTATTATTTTCATTATAATAAGGATTTTTGTTTTCTACAATCATCGCAGAAATGTTGTAATTCTGGATTATCTTTTACTCTAGATAAAAAATACTTGCCACATTTTCTACACTGATAAGGATAATAACCATTAACATAATCTTCCACCAATTCATAATACATATAAGAAAGAAGTGAAGAAAAAGTTAGTTTTCTTTTATAAGAAGTATCATAATAAAAGTTAATATCTCTAAGCTTATCATTAACTTTTGATAAAAATACATTAGGGTAAAGTAGAAATAAAGTTATCAAATTTCTCATTTCATTAGCCATGTATTCAACATCATGAACTGTTTCTCGATATCCCATAAGAGCATTTTCTTTCATGAATGATATATCTTCATCAGATGCACTAAATAAATTAGGATTTGTCATAACTAAATCTACTAATAAATTCATAGGTGAAATATTAAATTGACCATTTATTTTATAAATTCCAGGACATTGTTTCTTAAACATAGAAACATTTTCATATTTATCATTGTATTCTGTAGCACCCAAAAAGCCAAATTCAGATAAAAAGTCATAACATTCTTTTAAATGAGAATTAGCATCTGGAGCACATCCTAGAAAAGGCAAATAAATTCGAGTGTATTTTTTCTTTGAACTTGATAAATCGTAAAATTCAATATCAGTATTTTTTGATAATGCATAAATTCCATGTTTATTTTTTTCATAAGGTATTGGATTAGAAATCTTAATCCAATAAAATGTATCTTCTATATTATTTTTATTAATCTCATAATCATCAGTCCTTCCTGTTAAATAATCAACAGAAACGTGAAAAAAATCAGCTAATTTTATTAGCATATTAAATCCTGGATATACATTTTTGTTTTCGTAATTTGATAAAGTAGCCCTTCTTTCGCCTAAACTTTCAGCAAGTTGTGCTTGTGTAATATCATATGATTTACGCAATTCTTTCAAACGATTACCAAAATTAAACTCATCCATTATAATAATTTCCCCCTTACAAACTAAAAACATTATACACAAAAAAGTACGATTTGTAAACAATAAAAATAAAAAAAATTATAAAAAATCTCAAAAAAGTATTTACAAAATTAAAAAAATATTATATTATGTACGCATAATGAGAAAAGAAAAGGAGGCGATAGTATGAATAGTGAGAATTTAAACTTGGAAACAAAAGAAAAAAGAGTTTTAGATTCAGTAGAAGCAGCACAATATTTAGGAATTTCATATTGGTTAATTCGTAAATTAGTAAGAGAAAAGAAAATACCATATTACAAAATAGAATCTAAAACACTATTTACAAAAGAAATTCTAGATAAATATATTCAAGATAGTCTAGAAGAACCAAAGAAAAAAGTAAAATATACTTTTGATAATTTCTAGAACAAAAAATATTTTACTAATAAGGCAGGTGATTATAGGTGAAAAGAGGAAAAAGATATTGGTTTAAGTTCTACAATAATTTTTTTGAGAACGAAAAAATCAAGCAAATTAAAAGACAAAAAGATGGAGATAGACTTATTGTGATTTTTATAAATTGTTTGGCAATAGCAGCAAATTGTGAATCTGGAGGATATTTAAAAATAAGTGAAAACAAGTTTTTTACCATAGAAACATTAGCACATCATATGGGTAGAAATCAGAAAAGTATCGAGAGTGCACTAGATATTTTCCAGGAATATAGCATGATTATACAAGATGAATATGGGTATAAAATTAAAAATTGGAATAAGTATCAAAATTTGCAGGAGAAAAGGATAAAGGATAAAAATGAATCCACAAAAATAGGAAAAAATGTGGATACAGAAAGAGAAAAAGAATTAAAAAAAGAAATAGAAACAGAAGGAGGTGGGATTTATGCAAAGCAGAGTTATGGAAAAATCAAAGATTTTATATAATCTAGATGAAATTTTGCAAAATGGATATTCTATAAAAACAAAAATACCTGAAGCAACAAGATGCAAGTATTGTAATAAAATTCTAAAGCCAAGAGGAGTATTAAATCCAATAAGCAAAACAATAAATGTATTTATAGAAAATGAAAAATGTGATTGTAAACAAGCAATTGAAGAAAGAAATAAGGCAAAAGAAAAGTTACAAGAAGAGTTGATGATAAAATATGAGAACTTTAGAAAAGAAGAATTAAACAAAAAAATTAAGCAATATTATGGAACAGATTTTATAACAGCACAATTTAAACAAAAAACTTTAGAGAATTTTATTACAAATGAGCAAAATTCAAAAACAAAATTAGTAGCAGAGAGATTTATATCAGATTTCAAAAATTTCAAAAATGGTATTATATATGAAGGAGAAAGTGGAACAGGAAAAACACATATATCAATGGCGATATGCAATGAATTATTGAAAGAAAATATACCAATAATATTTGGTACATTATCAGAACTAGTAGAAAAGTATGCTAAATTTTACAAGGATCATACAGATAGTGAACTGACAAAATTATATACAAAAGTAGATTTATTAGTTATAGATAATTTAGGAATAGAACCAATGAATGAATGGTTATTAGCTAAATTATTTACAATAATAAATGAAAGAATATTAAATGAGTTACCATATATTATTACAACAAATTATAATATGGAAACTCTAAAAGAGAGACTAAGCATACCAAACAAAGTATGTGAAACGCCAAATTCTATAATATCAAGATTATCTAATATGTGCTATAGAATACATTGCAAATAAAAAAGATTATAGAATATAAAAAAGAAAAAAATGTAGCTATTTAATAGTGATGGAATATAAATTATAAACGGTTTGAAGATTATTGCTTTATTGTTGTAATTTACTTTAATTTTACAATTAGCTAAATATCAATTTCAAACCAACAAAAAATGATGGTAAAAATAGCTAAGTAAGGAGGTAGAGATGTTTGAAAGAAGAATTGAAACATATGATAAATATAATTTTAGAAAAAGATTAAATGAGTTTTTAGATGTTGCAAAAACATATATGCAAGATGATTTAAATGAACACAATATTTATCAAGTTTTATACAAAACGGAACAATTTAGAAATGCAATATATAAATGTATAAAACTAAAAAGACCATTGATAGTAGATTCACCATTGCCAGGAAAAGAAGATGGGATAAGTGAGTATGAAAGCAACTATTCAGATGAAATTTTAAAAATAAGGATAAACGAATTGTTGCCACCAGTAAGGACCCCATATAATAATAAAAGATTAGAAAATACTTGCCAAGCGATAGGAGAAAAGTATAAAGGTTTATTTATAAACAGAGAAGTTATTATTAGAGTACAAGTAAGTGTACCAAGAAATAATTGGGACATAGACAATAGAGATTTAAGATATATTTTAAATGGATTTGTTTATGGTGGACTTATTACAGATGATAATATTAGATATGTAAGTTATATGTTAGAAGGAATTAATGATAAAGAAAATTATATAAAAATATTTATTGGAGAAAAAAGAAATATTCAAAAAATTTGTAGTATAAATCCAAAAGAATATTTTGAAAAAGTGTGATTATTTATTAATTTCAAAATATCCAACTAGTCACACTTTTGGGACTTTAAGAAAATCACACTTTTTAGTGAACATAGAAATGCCTAAAAATAAGGCAAAAAGAACACTTTTTATGCCTAAAAATTGTACATAGGTAGGGAGTACATATCAGAAAATACATAGAAATACATTTCGGCGACTGGAGACACAAGATGTTAATCTTGTGTATTCTGTCGCCGAAATGTAAGTTGGAAGATAGTAGAAATGTAAAAAAGGCAGGAGGTGACTTAAGTGGGAAAAGAAAAGAGAGTATGTTTAAGGGATAGAGATATTGAATTTATAAGTTTTTTAGGGGAATATGGAAGTATCACAAATGAAAATGTTAAGTTGTTTTATCAGTCAGAGTATTATTACAAAAATAGATTAGCAAGTTTAGCAAAAGGTGAATTTATAGAACGATTATATGGAAAAGTTGTATTAGGTAGAAAAGGTAAAAGTTATTTGAATGAAAGAGGATTAGGTTATAGAAATATAAATAGAGATGAAACATATAAAAAAAGAATGGAAAGGATTAGTGATGTTTCTTGTAAGGTACACTTATCTGGATGGTTCTTTGAGCCAAGTTGGAGGTGTAATATTAATGCGTTCACTCAAAGAGGTAATAGATTTATAGGTGTCATGTCAAGAGAAAAAAGATTGTGGCAAGAAAGTGATGAAGATTATTACAAAAGATCTTACATAGTTTATTTCTTGCATAAAGAAATTACACCAAGAGAACTAAAGTATATAGATAAAGAATTAGATAGAAATAAAAATAATTTTAGAGGGGTAATTATATTTATAGAAAATGAATGGTTCCTAAACCATCCAAAATTCACAAACATAAGTTATAGCGAGAATTATACAATTTTATATCAAAAAGAAATATGGGATATTTTTAAAAACATAAGTGATACAGATTATATGAAGAATAGAATAATTAATATATTTGGAGAAAATATTGATAGAGTAAAAGGATATAAATATGAAATGTATTGCATAAAAGGTGAAGATTCATATACATATATTTTTCCAATGCCTTTTGCTGATTTTAGTATTATGGATTGGATTAATTTTATGGTAGATAGTGGTATTCATAGTAATATTAATTATATAGTTGTTTGTAATGAGATTTGTTTAGAGGAGGCTAGAAAATTTTTGAAGGATAAAGTTGAAGTAATCTGTTTGATATAGTAATGAAAGAAAAAAGGAAAATAATACAGAATCATTGAGAAAAAAGTATTTTTATGGTATAAATATAGAGAGATTTTAGGAGGAAGAAAAAATGGATGGTGCAATAAAAAGTATAATAGATAGAATGTGGAATAATTTTTGGGAAGGTGGGGTAACAAACCCATTAACAGTAATAGAACAAATAACATACCTTTTATTCATAAAAGGATTAGATGATATAGAAATAGCACACGAGAAAAATGATGTTATGTTAGGAATAACAAGCAAAAGAATATTTGATAAAGAACATCAAAATTGTAGATGGAGTAAATTTAAAGATTACCCAGCAGAAAAAATGTTTAAGATAATGCAAGAAGAAGTATTTCCTTTTATTAAAAATTTGGGAAAAGACAAAGAATCTGCTTATGCAAAATATATGGAAGATGCAATATTTATAATACCAACACCAATTATGTTACAAAAAGTTGTAACAGCAATGGACAAGCTAGAAATGAAAGATAAAGACACTAAAGGTGATGTATATGAATATTTGTTATCTAAATTAAGCCAAGCAGGTGTAAATGGACAATTTAGAACACCAAGACACATTATAAAAATGATGGTAGAATTAATGAAACCAACACCAGAAGATATAATAGTAGACCCAGCATGTGGTACAGCAGGATTTTTAGTTGCAGCAGGAGAGTATTTAAGAGAAAATAAAGGAGATTTATTTTTATCAGAAAATCTAAATGAGCATTTTAACAATACAATGTTTTATGGATTTGACATGGATAGGACAATGCTTAGAATTGGAGCAATGAATTTAATGCAACATGGTATAGAAAATCCTAATATTACATATAAAGATTCACTATCGGAAGATAATGAAGATAATGGAAAATATACATTAGTTTTAGCAAATCCGCCTTTTAAAGGTTCAATAGATGCAGAAAGAACATCAAAAGATTTATTAGCAATAACTAAAACTAAAAAAACAGAATTATTATTCTTAGCACTATTTTTAAGAATATTAAAAATAGGAGGAAGATGTGCTTCAATTGTACCAGACGGGGTATTATTTGGAAGTTCAAATGCTCATAAAGCAATTAGAAAAGAAATAATAGAAAATCACAAATTAGAGGCAATAATATCAATGCCAAGTGGAGTATTTAAACCTTATGCAGGAGTATCAACAGCAATTATGATATTTACAAAAACAACACAAGGCGGAACAGATAAAGTTTGGTTTTATGATATGACAGCAGATGGATTTAGTTTAGACGACCAAAGACAACCTGTAAAAGAAAATGATATTCCAGATATTATAAAAAGATTTAACAATAGAGAATCAGAAGAAGAACAAAATAGAAAAAGAACAGAAAAATCATTCTTTGTAACAAAGGAAGAAATAGTCGAAAATGATTATGATTTATCTATTAATAAATATAAAGAAATAGTAGTAGAAAAGAAGGAATTTGAAAAGCCAGAAGTTATTTTAAAAAGAGTTATTGATATGGAAGATGAAATTCAACAAAAATTGAAAGAGTTGGAGGAAATGATATGATGGAGAAGATAAAATTAGGAGATATTGCTGATATATATTTAGGACTTACACATACTCCTAAATATGTTGAAAAGGGTGTTCCTTTTTTGTCAGTTAAAGACATAAGTAATGGTAAAATAGATTTTTCTAAATGTCATTATATAACAGAAGAAGAATTTAATACATTACCAGCTGGTGCAAAGCCACAAGTTGGAGATATGTTGTTTTGTAGAGTAGGAACAATTGGAAAACCAATAATAATAAAAGAAGGAACAATCAAATTTGGTAGTTTTGTTAGTTTGGGATTTTTAAGAATAACAAAAAAAGATTATTTACTTGATTATGTAAGGTATTGGATGCTTTCTAATGATTTTCTTCAACAAGTTTCAAAAAATGTAAAGGGAGTAGCCCAAATTAATTTAAATACAAGTTGGTTAAAGAAATTTGAATTGCCACAACTCGAAATTAAAGAACAGAAAAAACTTATAAAGAAGCTAGATAAAATTCAAGAAATAATAGATTTAAGAAAAAGACAAATTAAAAATCTAGATGAACTAATTAAATCTCAGTTTATTGAGATGTTTGATAATACAGAAGAAAAAATTAGATTAGGTGATTGCTGTGAGGTTCATGCAAGAATTGGCTGGCAAGCATTGACTAAAAATGAGCATATGCAAAGAGGCGAATATATGCTTATTACAGGTACTAATTTTAAAAATAATGAAATAGATTATTCGACTTGTGTATATGTATCTAAAGAAAGATACGAAATGGATAAAAATATTATTTTAAAGAATGATGATATTTTAATTACTAAAGATGGAACAATAGGGAAAGTTGCAATTGTCCATAATCTAAACAAACCAGCGACTTTAAATGGTGGTATATTTGTAATTAGACCTGACTTTAAATTTAATAAGGAATATATATCATATGTATTTAAAGGCCCTTTATTTGAAGAATATGTTGATAAGTCAAAAACTGGAGCAACTATTAAACATCTTAATCAAAAACACTTAATTGAATTTGAAATACCATTTCCACCTAAAAAACTGCAAGAAAAATTTGCTGATATTTACAGACAAATTGGTAAACAGAAATTTATTTTAGAAAAAAGTTTAAGAGAAACAGAAAAATTACAAGAAAGTTTAATGAATAAATATTTTAGTTAAAAGAGGTAATTATGGCAAAAATTGATATTTTAAATTATTTATTATTAACAGAATTAAAAGGCTATGAAGAAAGAAAGCGAATAGGTGAAGTTGAAGGTAGAATAATAGAATTAAGGACAGGAAGAGAAGAAAAACACAATATACCACATTTTCATGTTAGATATTCAGGAAAAAGCGGCTCTTACAAAATAGAAGATTGTTCAAAACTTGTTAGTACATTATCAAATAAAGATGAGAAAAAAATAAAAGATTGGTATGATAAAAATGTAGATTTATTGATGTATGGGTGGAACGAATTATATCCTAACATACCATTAATGATTAAGGAGAAAATATAATATGTCAAATTTTGATTTTTTAAAACAAAGTAAAATATTTAATAATTTTTCAGAGGCATGTTGTGAGGCAGAAAATGGAATAGGATTAAATACAGTAACATGTAGCATATTAAATAGAAGAGCATTAGAACTAGCAGTAAAATGGCTATATGCAAATGATAATGACTTAAGAATTCCATACAATGATAATTTATCAGCATTAGTGCATGATATAACATTTAAAAACATAATAGATGAAAAATTATTAAAGCAAATTGAATATGTTATAAAATTAGGAAATTTCGCAGTACATAATAATAAAAAAATATCAAGAGAAGAAGCAATACTTTCTTTAAGGTATTTATATAATTTTACTTGTTGGATAGCATATTGTTATTCAGATAGTTTTGAAGAAAAAGAATTTGACGAGAATATTTTACCTAAACAAACTGTAAATGTATTAGCAGTAAAAGAAAGAGAAACTTTATATCAAGAATTAGAAGCAAAAGACAAAAAGCTAGAAGAAACAAGAAAAGAAAATGAAGAATTAAGAAAGAAGCTAACTCAAACAAGAGAAAACAAAAAGCAAAATTATGCATTTAAGGTTAAAGATATATCTGAATATGAAACAAGAAAGAAATATATTGATTTAGAATTAAAACTTGCTGGTTGGGAGTTTGAAACAAATATACAAGAAGAATTAAAATTGCAAGGTATGCCAAATAATAAACAAGAAGGATACGCAGATTATGTATTATTTGGTAAAAATGGTTTGCCTCTTGCAGTTGTTGAAGCAAAAAGAACAAGTGTAGATCCAAAAGTAGGACAAAACCAAGCAAAGTTATATGCAGATTGTATTGAACAAGAATATCATCAAAGACCAGTAATATATTACACAAATGGTTTTGAAATATATATGTGGGATGATGTAAATTATCCACCAAGAAAAGTAGCAGGATTTTACACACAAGATGAATTACAATTATTAATAAATAGAAGAAGCAGTAAACAAAGTTTAGAGCATATATTTGTAGATGATAAAATAACAAATAGAGAATATCAATTAGAAGCAATAAAAAGTGTTTGTGAAACTTTTGAAGAAGGACATAGAAAAGCATTATTAGTAATGGCAACAGGTACAGGAAAAACAAGAACAGCAATTTCAATAGTAGATGTATTATCAGATAAAGAATGGGTTAAAAATGTTTTATTCTTAGCAGACAGAACAGTTTTAGTAAAACAAGCTAAAAACAATTTTACAAAGTTATTGCCTAATATGTCTTGCTGTAATTTATTGAGTACAGTAGATAATCCAGAAGATTCAAGAATTGTATTTTCTACATATCAAACTATGATTAATGCAATAGATAGTACAAAAAGTAAAACAGGAAATAAATTATTTACTCCAGGACATTTTGATTTAATTATTGTGGATGAAGCTCATAGAAGTATATATAAAAAGTATCAAGCAATATTTGACTATTTTGATGGATTAGTAGTAGGATTAACAGCTACTCCAAGAAATGATGTAGATAGAAATACATATAGATTTTTTGAAATAGAAAATGATGTACCTACATTTGCTTATGAATATGAAAGAGCAGTAAAAGAAGGATATTTAGTAGACTATCATACTATAAAAACAACCACAGATTTTATGGATAGAGGAATTAAATATAATGAATTAAGTGAAGAAGAAAAAGAAGAATATGAAAATACTTTTGCAGATGATGAAGATAATATTCCGGAAGAAATAGATGCTACAGCAATCAATAGTTGGCTATTTAATAGAGATACAATTAAAAAGTTATTAGAACTTTTAATGGAAAAAGGACTAAAAGTAGAAAGTGGAGATAAATTAGGAAAAACTATTATATTTGCAAGAAATCATAAACATGCGGAAAGAATAGTAGAAATATTTAATGAGTTATATCCAGAGTATAAAGGTGAGTTCGCAAAATTAATAGATAATCAGGTTAAGTATAACGAAAACCTAATAGAACATTTTAGTATAAAAGATGACTTCCCTCAAATAGCTGTATCTGTTGATATGTTAGATACAGGTGTTGATGTGCCAGAAATATTAAATTTAGTATTTTTTAAACCAGTAAAATCTAAAATAAAATTCTGGCAAATGATAGGAAGAGGAACAAGACTTTGTAAAAATTTATTTGGAGTAGGGCAAGATAAAAAAGAATTTTACATATTTGATTATTGTAAAAATTTTGAATTCTTCTCTGAGAATCCAAAAGGAATAGAGGCAAATACACAAATAAGTTTGACAGAAAGAATATATGGATATAAGTTAGATTTAATTGTAGAATTACAAAATTTAAAATACCAAAGTGATGAGACATTTAAAAATTATAGAGAAGAATTGATACAAGAATTTATTGGAGAAATAAACAAACTAAACAAAGAAAGTTTTTTAGTAAAAGCAAAGGTAAATTACATAGAACAGTTTTCTAAAAAAGATAATTGGGTATATATATCTACAATAGATTTAGCAGATATAAAAGAAAATCTAATTCCATTGTTTATAGTTTCAGATGAAAATGAATCAGCTAAAAGATTTGACAATTTATTGTATCAATTACAAGTAAAAAGAATTAGAACAGAAAAAACTGGTAGATGTGAAAATGCAATAAAAGAAACTGTATCGGAGTTAGAAAAATTAGGAACAGTACCACAGGTAAAAGAAAAACAAGAGTTGATTTTAAAAGTGGCAGAAACAGATTACTTGAAAGAAGCTAATTTCTGGAAAGTGGAAGAAATTAGAAAAGAATTAAGAGATTTAATACAATTTATAGATCCATATAATAGACCAATAGTAATTACTGATTTCGAAGATGATCTACAAGAAGTAGATGAAGGATATACTTATGTAAGTACAGGAAATAATTTTACAAATTATAGAAAGAAACTAGAAAAATTCTTAATAGGCAATTTAGAAAACAGTGTTATATGGAAAATAAGACATAATATAAGATTGACTGAATTAGAAAAAGAAAATTTAGAAAAAATATTATTCGAAGAATTAGGAAGTAATAAAGAATATGCAGAAACATTTGGAGATACAAATGTGATAAAAGCGGTAAGAAATATAGTTGGACTTGATAAAAGCGTAGCAAGTGATATTTTTTACAAATATATAAATGAAAATAGATTAAATATGAAACAAATACAATTTGTGAAATTATTAGTTGATTATGTTGTGAAAAATGGAACTATAGAAATGGAAAAATTGACGGAACAACCTTTTAATACTGTGGGACAAGTATATGAACTTTTTGGAAATAATGTAGATTTATTTAAAGAGATTCGAGAAGATATTGAAGAAATAAATGAGAATGCTGAAAAGTTGGCATAATTTAAAAATAAATAGAAAGAAGAGTGTAAATGATATATTACAAAAATGATAAATTAGGGTTGGATTTAGGAAAAAATAAATATGAATTTAAGGATTTTATACAAGACTAACTATCAACTGTCAATAGTTTTTCAAGAAAAATTTAAAAATAATTTTGTTAGATAAAAAATTGCATAACAAATAGAAGTTTTTAAGCCATTTTTTAAAAACTTCTGCAACCATTGCAACTGTAAGAATTAGCTTATCTGAATACTTGATATATGTCAATACTAAAATGCATTGATATAAAATCAAGTATTGACATATATCAGGTATTCAGATGTATGGCACTTAAGCAGTTGTAAGCAACATAAGTTGCAAATATGTACTTTGAAAAATAAATGTTAGCTTAAATTAAAAGGCACTTCATCAGTTAGAATCTTGAAGATAACTCTAACTAATTTATTACAAACATGACCTAATGCTACTCTGTGTGTTTTACCTTCAGCACGTTTTGAAATATAGTAGTTGTGAAAAGTTTCATTATTGTATATAATAATAAAAGCAACTCTATAGATTGCATAGCGAAGGTATGTAGAACCGCGTTTAGAAATTTTCATTGATGAGGATTGAAAATCTCCAGATTGTTTAACAACTGGATCTAAACCAGCAAATGCTAGCAATTTAGAAGGGTTGCTAAATTTTTTTATGTCACCAATTTCACTAATAATCATAGCTCCAAGAGTATATCCAACACCAGGGATAGTAAGTATTGGAGAATTTAGTAATTTCATTAGTGTCATAATAGCTAAATCAATATCTTTGATTTGCTTTTGATATAATCTTAATTGCTTAATTAAACATTGTATTTGTAATTCAATAGCAGGATTATCTAGGCCAATACTTTGCTTAGCAAGGTTCTTTAATTGTAATGCTTTATCTTGAGTGTAACGGCCTCTAGAATTGGAATACAACAAGTTAGTAAGACCATCTATTCTACAGTGAGCAATAGCTTTTGCAGAAGGATATTTTTCAAGTAAAGCATAAGAAACTTTTAAATGTAAATTGCCTTTAAAGAAACGAGAAAGTTCTGGAAAAACAATATCTAAACAAGCTGTTAATTGAATTTTAATTCTAGTTTGTTGTTGAATAGTTTCAAGTTTAAATCTTGAAAGACGTCTAAGCTTAATAATATTAATGTCTTGAGAATTAACAAGGGAATATTTTTTAAGCATAAGACATTGAACAATTAACTTAGTGTCAATCTTATCGGTCTTTGTTTTTCTAATATTAGAATCACGAAGTGCGTCAGTTTGAATTGGGTTAATAACACCAATTTTATAGCCTCGTTCATATAGAAAATAAATAAGATTTTCTGCATAATGTCCCGTTGATTCTAGACCAATTAAGCAGCCTTGAAAATTCTCGATTTCTTCAACTAACTTCATAAAACCTTGACGAGAATTTTCAAAAGGAAAAGGTTTTACGATAACTTCACCATCTGAGCTAACAACAGATGCAAAGTGTTTAAATTTGGCAATATCAATGCCGATGTAAACCATAGCGTTTACCTCCTGTAATAAAATTTATCAACAACTGTGACAACACCCAACTAGTTTTATTACTTGTAACCTTGCGCTAAATGAAAGATCAAAGTCTTATCTAACTAATTACCAATTAATAATAAAACTGTGGCAATATTCTCTCTTCAGTAGTCAAAGCTACAAGGAGGGATAAGAGTCCACAGTGTTAACATAATAATTATATCATATATCATGAATTAATATAACTATTATATAAAGGTTTATAGGTAAATCCTTATTTAAAAACCTAAATCTATTATACAAGGAGAGAAAAAATGGTTTCAGAGAATACAAAATATAACGAAGTTATCCACAAAAAATTGAAAAAATGTGAATACTGTGGTAGAGAATTAACTCCAATTGGTCTTGAATATTTATATGCTAATTTTTCTCCAGATAATATTGAATATGAAAGATGTACTTGTAAAAAAGCACAAGAATATTGGAGAAAGAAAGATGAACAAGACTATGAAATTGCAAAAAGAAATCACTTTAGAGAAATTATAAACAATATATATAAACAAAATTATATTGGCATGAAATTTCAAAATCTGAACTTTGAAAATTTTAATAGTAATTCAGAAAATGAATTAGCTATAGCAATTGCTAAAGACTATGTAAATAAAAATATTAAAAGCGAATGTACCAATGGACTGATAATAATGGGCAAGTCAGGAGTTGGAAAAACACATTTAGCAGCGTCAATTGCAAATAAATTAATTGAAAATGACAAGATAGTATTAATGGGTAGATTAACAACTTTATTAGACATGATAAAGGAAACATTTAAAGACAATATGAAGTCAGAAAACGAATTAATCGAGCTATATTCAAATGCAGATATGATAATAATTGATGATCTAGGAACAGAAAAAATAAGTAACTGGGCATTAGAAAAATTATATACAATAATAGAAAATAGGAATGAAAATAAATTACCAATAATTATTACAACAAAATTTGATAAACAGGGATTAATAGAAAGATTTAGTCAAAGTAAAGATGAGCAATTAGTAGATGCAATTATTTCAAAATTGTATCAAATGTGTTATGGAGTGACACTAAAAAGTATGAAAAAAGAGTTAGTATAAGTCTGCAAAACTAAAAATACTAACCCATTAACTATATTATTATTTTAATATAAAAATTTAAAAAAGTAAATAGAAAAAGAGAGGTTTTGATAATATGAAGAGTTATAAAGAATATAAAGAAATAGAAATAAAAGATATAAAAGGATGCAATTATATTGCTATTACTGTAGCTAATTTAGATAAAATTTGTTTGCAAAGAGATGCAATAAGAAAACATGGTATAGGCCAAACCAATAGAAGTTATTGAAGCAGGAAATGGATACAGAATACTAAAAGGAAGATTTAAAATGATAGCAGCAAAAACATTGGGTTATGATAAAATACCATGTTTAATAAGAGATACAAAACAAGAAATTTTATTAAGAAAAATAAACAAAATATTTAAATTAGAAGATAAAAATAACCAGATAAAAGGAACTATAAATGATGTAAAAGAATCATATTTTTACGATAAAATAGTTTTAAATTAAAATTTTTATAATAAAAAATCAGAAGAAAAATGCTTGGATTTTAATTTAAAAAGTCCAAGTATTTTTCAAAATATATAAAGCATTTGATAAAGAAAAAGTAATTTTTTAGTACTATAAATATGTATGCTATTGTCCTAGCAAGCAATGAATTTCGTCAGCTCGAAATTCAAAATGGGGAAATTCCCCAATCCCCTTTTTTAATGAAAGGAGAAATAAGAATGGCGACTACAAGTTTGTGGAAAGTGGACAAAAGATTAGATCATGTAATTGATTATGCAACAGATGAAGAAAAGACAAAAAATGAAGGAGATAATTTTGATAGTATAGAAAAATTATTAACTTATGCAACTAATCCAGATAAAACAGAAAAGCTTTTCTATACAACAGGAATAAATTGTAAAGTTGATAATGCAGTTAAAGAAATGCAATTTATAAAAAAGTTATATGGAAAAGAAAAAGGAATACTTGCTTTTCATGGTTATCAATCTTTTAAAGAGGGAGAAGTTACTCCAGAGATAGCTCATGAAATTGGAGTAAAACTTGCAGAAGAAATGTGGGGAGATAGATTTCAAGTAGTGGTATCTACACATCTTAATACAGATAATATTCATAATCATTTTGTACTTAATTCTGTTTCATTTAAAGATGGATACAAGTATTATAGTAACCTTAGTAATACTGCATTACTTCGAAAGACATCAGACGAAATATGTGAGGAATATGGACTAAGTGTTTTAGGAGAAAAGACTTGTAAATCTGGAATTAATTTTGAAAACTTTTATAAAAAATCTATGAAAGAATCAGAATATTATAAATTTGCAAAAGAAGATATAGATTATGCAATAGAACATTCATGGACATATCAAGAATTTATAAAAAAATTAAAAGACATGGGATATGAAGTATATTTTAGAGCAAATAAAATTAGTATAAGAAGGTATCCATACAAAAGAAATATTAGAATTGAAAGAGCATTTGGAGAGGAGTATTCTATTGAAAATATTAAAAATAAAATTTACAGTAGATATCCAAGTAGAGAAGAAGTAATTAAACCTAAAACTTATGATAAAAGATTATTTTATAAAGGTAGTGTAAAGAAATTAAGAAAGCCTAAAGGGATAACTGCTTTATATTATTACTATTGCTATTTGTTAAAAGTTTATCCAAAGAAAAATTTAAATTATAAACTTACTCCAGAGATGAGGGCAGAAGTAAAGAAGATGGACAAATATTCGCAACAAATAAGGTTTATATGTAAGTATAAATTAGAAACTATAAATGATATAGATAATTTAAAAGAGCAGAAAAAAGAAGAATTACAGAAAATCTTAAATACAAGAAATAGGTTGTATTATAAAAGGCAGAAATTAGATAATGAGAGTGAAAAAGATGTTGTAACTAAAGAAATAATTAGCGTTACTTCTGATATAGAGAAAGTAAGGAAAGAGATTAGGTTATGTGATGAAGTCAGTGATAATTCTAGAAAGATGAAAGAACAGATAAAAGAGATGGAGGAAAAGGAACAGGATAAAGTAAAGACAAAAGAAAAAAATAAGAAAGAGAAAAAACATGTTAGATAGTAGTGTAAGTTTTTTAGAAAAAAACAGCAAAGCCATTGTAAAAATAAGGAAATTGATGTATAATAAATTTGTCCTATAAAAGAAGTTATAGGAGATTTATATTACTGCAATGTCAAGTACTATCTTAATATTTATATTGATAATTATGTCAATCTTTATATTACATAGTATTTCAATTGCATAGATTATGAATATGTCAATTAATGACCTTGACCTGTTCATATATCTAACCTCCATTATATTATACCATATTATTTCTTTGGTATTGGAGAATAGCAGATAACATAGCAATATGTTAGGAACAATTCAGGTCTGCCAATCTTTTAAGGATTTCTGCGTTCCGATTGGTAGGCATTGAAAAGGAGAAAATATGAAAAAGAGGAAAGTATATAAAAATAAAGGATATACTCATTTTGATGCAAGAAAGCCAGAGTATTGGAAATATATAAATAATATAAAAAATCCGAAGTGGATAGAAAGGCATGCCTTTTATCCATTTATTTATTATAAAGAAGGAAGAAATAAGTTTAATGGTGAGGAGATAATACCAAAATCAAGAGATATAAGATATTCTTCACATATAGATAGATATATTTATGAGTATTATAATGATATATTATCAAAAAAATACAATAAATATGCAAAGCAATTAGGAATAAACCAAGCAGTTATTGCTTATAGAACAAATTTAAATAAGAGCAACATACATTTTTCAAGCGATGTTTTTAAATTTTTAAATAAGCAAGAAAACGCATTTATTGTAGTATCAGATTTTACTAATTTTTTTGATAGCTTAAATCATCAGTATTTAAAGGACAGATTAAAAGAAATACTAAAAGTAGATACATTACCAAATGATTATTATAAAGTATTTAGAAGTATAACTAAGTATTCTTATATTGAGTATAATGATATATTAAATGAATTGCATTTAAAGCATAAAGAACTAACTAAATTACACAAAGAAAGGCTATTTGACATAGATCAGTTTAGAAAATTTAAAAAGGGAAAAGTTCATGTTAATAAAGAAGCATATGGAATGATTCAAGGTTCTGCTATTAGTTCAGTAATGTCAAATATATATATGATAAAATTTGACAAATTAGTAAATGAAATAGTAACATCAAATAACGGAATTTATAGAAGATATTCAGATGATATTATTATAATAATTCCTAATATAGTTAGAGCAAAAGAATTATATAATAAGATTATGAGTATAAAGGACAAAATACCTAATTTAATAATGAGTCCAGAAAAGACAAGTTGTTTTGTAAAAAGAAAGGATAGTATTACTAGTATAGATATTGTAAAAAATAAAGTTTTAAAAGAAAATACCATTATTAATTACCTTGGATTTTCATATGATGGAAAGTTTGTAAAAATAAGAGAAAAAACAGTAGCAAAATATTATAGAAAAATGTATGCAAGAATAAAGACAATAAACAAATGGACAGTGAAAACAGGTAGGAACATAGGCAGAAAAAAGTTATATAAACAATATTCTTATTTAGGAAAGAAAACAAAAAATGTTAAAAAGGGAAATTTCTTAACATATGCTGATAGAGCACAAAAAGAATATGGAAAATTGGGTAAAATAAATGATCAAGTAAAAAATAGTTGGAATAGAATGAGTAAAAGATTAATTAAAATTTGAAAATAGAAGTAGAAATACTTCTATTTTTTGTAGAAAAAATTGTTTATTTATTGAGAAAAAAAGTGATTTGTGATATAAAATAAAATAGAAATTTATAAACAAAAGTATATTAAGGAGTATTAAGATGGATAGTAAAAAAGAGCAAGAAAGAAACGAATTACACAAAACAATATGGCGAATTGCAAACGATTTAAGAGGAGCAGTTGATGGATGGGATTTTAAACAATACGTTCTAGGACTATTATTCTACAGATTTATCTCAGAAAATTTAACTAACTATATAAATAAATCAGAACAAGAATTAAATAAAAATTTTGACTATGCCAAGTTACCCGATGAGATAGCTGAAAGGGATAAAGAGGGAATTATCGAAGATAAAGGTTTCTTTATTTACCCAAGCCAATTATTTGAAAACGTAAGAAAAAAAGCAAGTAAAGATGATGATTTGAATGTGACTTTAAAAAGTATTTTTCAAGAAATTGAAAATTCAGCTAAAGGATATAAATCAGAAAATGATGTAAAAGGTTTATTTGATGATTTGGATGTTAATAGTAACAAACTAGGAAATACAGTTATTGAGAGAAATGAAAAGCTAGTTAAAATGTTAAATGCAATAGGAGACCTTAAATTAGGTAATTATCAAGACAATACAATTGATGCATTTGGTGATGCTTATGAATTTCTTATGACAATGTATGCTTCAAATGCAGGAAAGTCTGGAGGAGAATTTTTTACTCCTCAAGAAGTTGGAGAACTGCTTGCCAAGATAGTCATAATGGATAAAAAATCTGTTAATAAAGTTTACGATCCAGCTTGTGGTTCAGGCTCTTTACTATTAAAGTTTGCAAAAATATTAGGAAAAGAAAATGTAAAAGATGGTTTCTATGGGCAAGAAATAAACATTACAACTTACAACCTAGCAAGAATAAATATGTTTTTACATGATATTAACTATAATAATTTTGACATAGCTTTAGGAGATACTTTAATAAATCCGATGCATTGGGATGATGAACCATTTGATGCAATAGTTTCAAATCCCCCATATTCAATTCGTTGGGAAGGAAAGAAAAATCCATTACTAATAAATGATGAAAGATATGCTCCAGCTGGAATATTGGCTCCTGAATCAAAAGCAGATTTAGCCTTTACTATGCATATGTTATCATGGCTTTCAGAAAAAGGGACAGCTGCAATAGTCGAATTCCCTGGTGTATTGTATAGAGGTGGAGCAGAACAAAAAATAAGAAAATACTTAATTGAAAATAATTTTGTTGACACAGTTATTCAACTTCCACCTGATTTATTTTTTGGCACTTCAATAGCTACTTGCATAATAGTTCTTAAGAAGAGTAAAAAGGATAATTCAGTGTTGTTCGTTGATGCTTCTAATGAATTTACGAGAAATGATACAAAAAATAAATTAACAGATAAAAACATTAAAGATATAATTAATTTATTAAGAAATAGAGAAAGTATTGAGTATAAGTCAATATTGATTCAAAATGAAGAAATTGTAGAAAATGATTCAAATTTATCTGTAAATACATATTTAAAACAAGAAAGTGTAGAAGAAAAAATAGATATTAAAGAATTAAATAATAATGTAAAAGAAATAGTAAAAAGAGAACAAGAATTAAGAAATAGTTTAGATGAAATTATACAAGAATTAGAGGTGATGTATAGTGAGTAAATTAAAAGAATTAATAGAAGAAAAATGTTTTAATGGAGTGGAATTTAGAAATTTAAGCGACTGCTGTAATATATTAGATAATAAGAGAAAACCTGTCACAAAATCATCAAGAGAAAAAGGAAAATATCCGTATTATGGAGCAAATGGAATACAAGACTATGTTTCAGATTATATTTTTGATGGGACTTTTGTATTAGTAGGAGAGGATGGGAGTGTTATTACTCCATCAGGAAATCCTGTTGTAAATTGGGCTGAAGGCAAAATCTGGGTAAATAACCATGCACATATAATAGAAGAAATTGATGGAGTTTTATTAAGATATTTATATTATTATATTCAATCCGTTAATGTTCGAGAATTAATTCATGGAAATATACCTAAATTAAATCAGGGAGATTTTAAAAATATTAGAGTTGCTGTACCTCCGTTGGAGGTACAGCAAGAAATTGTCCATGTGTTGGACAATTTCTCGTTCCTTTCAGCAGAGCTTTCAGCAGAGCTGAAAGCAAGACAAAAACAATATGAATATTATAGAAACAAATTATTATCTTTTGAAGAAACTGCTGAAACCCTTGATACTCTACACACACACACACACACACACACACGGATACTTTAATGAACAAAAAATAAAATACATTAAACTGTCAGATATGGCAGAAATATATGATGGAACACATCAAACACCCCACTATAGAGATAATGGAATTAGTTTTATTAGTGTTGAAAATATTAATAATATATATGGCTCTAAAAAATATATTTCAAAAGAAGATTATAATAAATATAAGATAAAGCCAAGAATAAATGATTTATTTATGACTAGAATAGGTACAATAGGGAAATGTGCTGTATATGATAAAAAAATTGACTTAGCATATTATGTATCATTAGCTTTAATAAGACCTAATAACGATGTTATAAATACTAAATATTTGAAATATGTTATTGAATCTTCGATAGGACAAAGTGAATTAAGGAAAAGGACATTAGTACATGCTGTTCCTATTAAAGTAAATAAAGATGAAATTGGTAAAATTATATTACCTGTACCATCATTAAAAATACAAGAAGAAATAATAAAAATCTTAGATAAATTTGATAAATTAACAAATGATATATTAGAGGGATTACCAGCGGAAATAAAAGCGAGACAAAAACAGTATGAATATTATAGAAATAAATTATTAACATTTAAGGAGTTAGTATAGTGGACACATTTGAATCAATAGAATCTTTAGCCATAGAAATAAAAAAACGACTTAATAAAAATCCCAGTAAAAAGAAAGTAATTATGTTATATGCATTTAATGCTACTGGAAAAACTAGATTGTCACGAGTATTAGAGGGCAAAGAAGATGAAGCTGCAAACATAAATGAAACTTTATGTTTTAATGCATTTGCAGAAGATACTTTTATATGGGATAATGATAAATTAATATTATACATAAAAGAATCTTGGATAACAGATCTTATTAAAGACGAGGGACTGGACACAGAAATTATTGATAACTTTAAAAATATAGTGGGATATCGTTTGGAACCAGATATTAATATAGAAAAAGGTGAAATCACATTTAATATAACTACACGGAGATGATAATTCTAAAGTTGGAATAAAAATTTCAAAAGGAGAAGAAAGCATATTTAAATGGTCGGTATTTTATACAATTTTGATAGATGCAATAGAAATGTTAAATACTGATGAGGAAACTAGAACTACAGAACGATTTAATAATTTAAAATATGTAATTATTGATGATCCAATTTCTTCAATAGATGATTCTAAAATTATAATGATGGCAACAAAGCTAGTAGATATAATAAACAGGGCAGATAATAACTTGAGAATTTTGATAATGACACATCATGCTTTGTTTTATAGTGTATTACTTAATAAATTAAAGAGAGATAACCATTATGTACTAGAACCATATGTTTTAAAAAAGATAGATAATTATTATAAATTGGACAAGCAAAAGGAAACACCATTTGGATATCACTTAATGGTGAAAGAAGAAATTGAAAAGTCAATTATAGAAAATAGATTGCAAAAATATCATTGCAATTTAATAAGAAGCTTATTAGAAAAAACAGCAACATTTTTGGGATATGAAAATTGGGAGGATTGTATACCAAACAATGATAAAGAGGAATTTATTAATATTATAAATATATATAGTCATGGAAGATTAGATGATTTAGAATATAAAGATATTCCAGAAGATCAAAAAAAGATAGTTATAAGCTTTTTTAATAAATTTATAGAAGATTATAATTGGAAAAAGTATGAAGCTAATTCATAATAGATAAAAATGATTTAAAAGGAAGATGTATATGGAAAAGTTAAATGTAGTATCAGAAAACGAAAAATCCACAGTAATTTCAAAATATGAATATGATAGAAGTAAAGCTCAAAGTTTTCAATCTGAAGCTGAGCTAGAAAAAGAATTTATAAAGACATTACAAGATCAATCTTATGAATATTTAAAAATACACTCAGAGGCAGAACTTATTTTAAATTTAAAAATGCAACTTGAAAAATTGAATAACTATGAATTTAGTGATAAAGAATGGAATTATTTATTTAATAGCATCATAAAAAATGGTAATGATGGAATACTAGAAAAAACAAAAAGAATACAAGAAGATTATATACAAACAATTACTTTAGATAATGGTACTTTAAAAAATATAAAATTAATAGATAAAGAACATATCCATAATAATAGTTTACAGGTGATGAACCAATATGAAAATAGTGGAAATAGAGACAATAGATATGATGTTACAATACTTGTAAATGGTTTTCCTATGGTTCATGTTGAACTAAAAAGACGAGGAAAACCAATTAGAGAGGCATTTAACCAGATAAATAGATATCAGAGAGATTCTTTTTGGGCTGGTTCTGGGCTATATGAATATATACAAATATTCGTAATTTCAAACGGAACTTATACCAAATATTATTCTAATACAACAAGAGATTTACATGTAAAAGGTGGAACAAAAAAATCATCTAACACATTTGAATTCACTTCATATTGGGCAGATCAAGAAAATAAAGCAATTACAGATTTGATTGACTTTACAAAAACTTTTTTTGCCAAAAGAACAATATTAAATATATTAACCAAATATTGTGTATTTACAAGTGAAAGCAATCTATTAGTAATGAGACCATATCAGATTGTTGCAACAGAAAAAATAATAAACAGAATCGAAATAGCACATAATGATCCAAAGAGAATAGGAACAATTAATGCTGGAGGATATATTTGGCATACAACAGGATCAGGAAAAACATTGACTTCATTTAAAACAGCACAATTAGCAACTAATTTGAATTATATAGATAAAGTTTTATTTGTCGTAGATAGAAAAGACTTAGATTATCAAACAATGAAAGAATATGATAGATTCAAAAAGGGTGCAGCTAACGCAAATACATCAACAGCAATATTAAAAAGTCAATTAGAAGATGATAGTAAAATAATAATTACTACCATTCAAAAATTAACAAGCTTTATAAAGAAAAATCCAGAACATGATGTATACAATAAACAGATAGTAATAATATTTGATGAATGCCATAGAGGACAATTTGGAGATATGCATAACTTAATTGTAAGAAAATTCAAAAAATATTACATGTTTGGATTTACAGGAACTCCAATATTTGTAGAAAATAGTAGAACAATAAAAGGAATATCAATGACTACAGGACAATTATTTGGAGATAAATTACACACATATACTATAGTTCATGCAATAAATGATAAAAATGTATTACCATTTAAATATGAGTATATAAAAACAATGGATATAAAAGATGATGTTAAAGACGAAAAGGTAAATGCAATTGATACAGAGAAAGTATTAATGAGTCCTACAAGAATAAATTTAGTAACAGATTACATAATTAATAACTTTTCGATAAAAACAAAAAATACAGAAACATATTCACATAGTACTCTTTATAATGTTATTGAAGTCGCAAAAAATAACAAAGCAAAAGAAATCAAAGTAAAAAGATATATAAATGGATTTAATTCTATATTTGCAACTGCATCAATACCCATGGCAAAAATGTACTATGAAGCGTTTAAAAGAAGACAAGAAGAACATAACTTGAAAATAGCTTTAATATATAGCTTTGGAGTTAATGATGAAGAAAATGACGGATTAGATGATGAAAATTCAGAAAGTACAGAGAATTTAAGTCAAACAGATAGAGATTTTCTTGATTACGCAATAAAAGATTATAATGAAATATTTGGTACCAATTATGACTCATCAAGCGAGAAATTTCAAAACTATTATAAAGATGTTTCTTTAAGAATGAAAAATAAAGAGATAGATATTCTGATAGTCGCTAACATGTTTTTGACTGGGTTTGATGCTAAAACATTGAATACACTATGGGTAGATAAGAATTTAAAATATCATGGACTTATTCAAGCTTTCTCAAGAACAAATAGAATATTGAATTCAATAAAGACATTCGGAAATATAGTATGTTTTAGAGATTTAGAAAAAGAATTAAACGAAGCATTAGGGCTATTTGGAGATAAAAATGCTAATAATGTAGTGTTATTAAAAACTTATGAAGATTATTATTATGGTTATGAAGGCAATAAAGAAACAAATGAGAAAGATTTTCCAGGGTATTGCGATTTAGTGGGAGTTTTAAAAGAAAAATTTCCAGTTGGAGAAATGATAATAGGAGAACAAAATCAAAAAAAATTTGTTAGATTATTTGGGCAAATCTTAAAAGTTAGAAATATATTGTTATCATTTGATAAATTTAAAAATGACAAATTACTTACAGAAAGAGAGATACAAGACTATCAAGGTGAATATTTAAGAATAAGAGATGAATTTATAAGGATAGAAAAAAACGAAAAAGTAGATATTACTGATGATGTTGTATTTGAAATGGAACTTGTAAAGCAAATTGAAGTAAATATAGATTATATTTTAGCTCTAATTGCAAAATATCACGAAAGTAATATGCAAGATAAAGAAATTAGAATAAATATTAATAAGGCAATTATGGCTAGTCCAGATTTAAGAAATAAGAAAGAGTTAATAGAAGCATTTATAGACACTTTAGATGGAACTTCAAATGTCTTTAGAGACTTCCAAGACTTTATGAATAGTAAGAAAAAAGAAGAATTAGATAAAATTATAGAAGAAGAAAATTTGCGTAAAGAAGAAACATATAGATTTGTTGAGGATGCATTCGAAAAAGGTATTGTCGAAACAGGAGGAACTAAAATTTCTGATTTATTACCTCCAATGACACGATTTTCACCAGATGGAAATAGACAAATTAAAAAGAAAAATGTAATTGAAAAAATATTAGATTTCTTTGACAAATTTTTTGTTTTGACAAATAGTCTACTAAAAGATGATCCCATTGAATATGGTCAAACCAATGAAGAAGATAATTATAACTTGGATATGGTAGAAGAGGATAGCATAGATTATAAATTGAAAAAAGATTAAAACGAGGAGGAACTTTATATGAAATACAATATATATTGTGATGAAAGTTGTCATTTGGAACATGATAATCAAAAATATATGGTATTGGGTGGAATAATATGTGAAAAAAGTAGTAGAAAAGGGATAAAGAAAGATATATTAAATATAAAAAGAAAATATAATGTTCCAGATAGGGCAGAAATAAAATGGAATAAAGTTTCACCTTCGAAGTTAACATATTATAAAGAACTTGTAGATTATTTTTTTCAAAATGAGAATTTAAGGTTCAGAGCAATAATTATTGATAAGACACAACTAAATCATAAATTATTCAACCAGACACATGATGATTGGTATTATAAAATGTATTACTATTTATTAATTAATCTAGTTGAACCAAAGCAAGAAAATTATATCTATTTAGATATTAAAGATACCAAAAGTGCTAGCAAGGTAGAAGGCGTAAAAAAATATCTTGGGTTCAAATTAATGGATTATGAATTCAATGTAATAAAAAATATACAATCTATGAATTCAGAAGAAAGCGTAATAATGCAACTAGCTGATCTATTTATTGGAGCAATTGGATATAGAAATAGAAAAATTTACGATGAAGAAAATTCTAGTTGGGCAAAGAAAGAATTAATGATGCATATTATAGATAAAAGCGGATATTCATTAACAAAAAACACAATGCTATCAGAAAAAAAATTTAATTTGTTTTGTATCAATTTGAAAGCTGGTGATAACATTGGATAACTGCAAATGGCTTCCTGAAATAGTAGAATGTAAAGATTTTAATAGATGGAATGATTATTTGGACATTCTATATGCTACATTTAAAAAAGATTTTATAGATAGTAAGCCAATATTTGAAGGGAAAGGGGTTAATTTTAGAAAAGCACCGATGGATGGAAAATATGAACATACATTTATTCATTTAACACATAAAGATGAATTTCATAAATCCAATAATCCTAATGATAGAATACCAGATCCTAGAAGGGCTGAAAGAATAGGATGGAATAGAGCAATCATTGAAAATTACAAATGTAATGAGAATTGTAATAATTGCGATAAAGTTTTATATTTCGAAGAATATTATAAAAAGAATATAAGAGCATATTTTTTATTTAAAGATGTGAACTTTTTAGTAATAATAGAAAAGAGAGAAAGTTATAATTTATTAATAACAGGATATTACATTGAGTATGATAATGCAATGAAAAAATATATCAAGAAATATGAAAGATATAAGTTGCAGAAAACGCCATTGACTTAAGAATATCAATGACGTTTCCAGGATCTCCTACTACAACTTGGTAGTTGAGTTACACTTATTATACTATATAGTGATTGAGATTGTCAACAACTCTAATATTATTTTATGCAAAAATCGTTGATATATGCCACATTTTTATATTATTTAAATCAAATAAATTAATTTGAAATTATTATATACTAATAGCAGTATTCTGTAAAAAATCTCTCAAGTGGCAACATTTATAAATTTGAAAAAAGTACATAAAAATCAGAAGTTTTTTTAAAATTTTGAAAAACATCAAATAAAAAATAAATGAAGGCGAGAAATAAACTCGCCTTTTAGACATTTAAAGTGCAATTTAATAGTTTTAAAGTGCAAAAATTGCACTTTAAAATTGAAGAGTAGATGATCAATATAAAAGTTATTCCTCAAAACATCCCATAACTAACTGAGAACCATCCACAAAGCCATTTCTATAATACTTCTCATTCCAATAACACAGATAATCCATAAAATTCTCATCAAGTTTATCCAATTGTTTCTTAACATATTTTTGACTTTGTTTAGGTATATTCTTTAAAATATTCTCAACAATCTCATCAAAATAAATATGATGTTTTTTATCTTCTTCAGTAAGACTACCAAAAACCTCCTGTTCTCTATAATCTAACCACTCTTTCAAAATATCATTATCATTTACTTCTCTAAAATTAACCATTTTCATATCCTCCTATACATATATAATTTCATTTAATACAATTTCTTCAGCTCTATTTTTAATATTATTCATAGATTGAACCCATTCCATCTGATGATGTTCTTTCAAATATTCATTAACATTTTCAGATTCAGCAAATTGCTTTATAAGCATATGTACTCTTTCATTAGCATTTTCATCTATATCTAATAAATGTTGCTTTAAAGTACCATCTATAAGTAATTCAGTATATAGACCTTTCTTAAAATTTTTTAAGTAATTTAATCTTAATCTACCATATTTTCCAATTTGCTTTTTAGGTTGTATAGGTAAAGACAAATTAGGTATAAAATAATCTCCTTCTTTACGATAAGAAATTTTGTTATTCATAACTGAAAACCTCCTAAATAAATTTTAGGTTTCCCATAAATATCTAATTTTTAAACGAACAAATGTATAAAACGAGTTGGGGAAAAATTGGGGAAGAAATCCTCAAAAATTGTCCCCAAAATACACAAATGTTCAAATTTTATAAATTTTTGAAACTAGCATAAAATCAACAAAAACAACAAATTTCACAAATCCGCAATTACCAGAAATTTACAACTTATAACCCGAAGACCGATAGTGTGAGATGTACTCCTGTAACCAAATTTATCAAGAAATTCGAAGTTCCTTGACAAAAAATGGTGGAAATCTAAAGTAGTATTAAATAAATTTAAGTGTAAAATAAGAAATTATTGTAAAAATTATTGTAAAAAATATTGTATTTTTACAATTAAATTGATATTATATCAACAAATCAGCAGATTAATTGATAGGAGAGAAAAATGAAAAGTAATTTAGGGGAATACTTATATGACTTAAGAAAAAAATCGGGAAAAACCATTAAGGTCTTAAAAGAGGAATTAAAAATATCACCACAGTATTTAAATGATATAGAAAACAATAAAAGAATTCCATCAGATAAATTATTGAGAAATTTTGCAGAAACATATAAATTAGGTGTTGATGAGAAAACAATATTATTTGATTTAGCAACAGAGAACTCAAAAACAAAAAAGATTCCTGTTGATATAGCAAACTATATTTTGGAGAATGAAGACGCTAAAAGCAAAATTAGAAAGATGATTTATGAGGAGAAAAAATAATGATAAAAGATATAATTGAGAATAATAATAATAAAACTATAAATGAAGATAAAATAAGTAATTTAAAACAAATTATACCTAATTGTTTTGATAAAGATGGAAGATTAGACTTAGAATTATTAAAAAAAGAATTTAATACAGATTTAGAATTTTCAAAAGAAAGTTTTGAACTAAACTTTTTAGGTAAGTCTTATGCTAAAATGATAACAGGATTAGATACAGAGACTGTAATAGAACCTGACTTAGGACATAATAATAAAGAAGAAAACATAAATAGCGAAAATATCTATATTAGTGGGGACAATATAGATGCTTTAAAACATTTAGTAAAAGCTTATGAAGGAAAAATAAAATGCATATATATAGATCCACCATATAATACAGGAAAAGACGGATTTGGATATAATGATACTTTTAAATTTAGTAAAGAACTTTGGCTAATAAATTAGATATAGATATGATAGAAGCAGAAAGAATATTAGATATGACTTCTAATAATTCTTCATCACATAGTGCATGGTTAACTTTTATGTATCCAAGATTGTATTTAGCTAAACAATTATTAAGTGAATACGGAGCAATTTTTATATCAATAGATGATAATGAAGTGTATAATTTAAAACAATTATGTGATCAAATATTTGGTGAAGAAAATTTTGTTAGTCAAATTACTTGGCAATGTTTAGATACAATAAAAAATGATGCAAAATATTTCTCGGATAATGATGAATATATTTTATGCTATGCTAAAAATAAAGAAAAATTAAGAATTAAAGGAATTAAGAAAACAGAAAAACAAAAGGCTTATTATAAAAATTACGATAACGATCCAAGAGGAGACTATTTGTTAACGCCATTACACGCAAAAAGTGGAGTGGAAAATAGTATATATACATATGTTTTTAAAAATGGCCAAAGGTGGACACCAATTGAGGGAACATATCCTAGATTTTCAAAAGACACTTTATCTAAATTAGAAGAAGATAATAGAATTTATTTAGATCCAGAAGGAATTAATGTGCCTCAAAAAAAGACATTTTGGAGTGAAGTTGGTGATAGAATGCCAAGTACTACTTTTTGGGGATATGAAGAATATGGTAGTACAAGACAATCAAATAAAGAAATATCGGAATTATTAGGAAAAGGAATTTTTAAAAATTCAAAACCTACAAAACTAATAAAAAATATTATTGATTTAATTTGTGAAGAAAATGATATTATAGTTGACTTTTTTTCTGGCAGTGCTTCAACAGCAGATGCAATTATTCAATTAAATTCAGTAGATAAGCTTAATCTAAAATATATTATGGTTCAATTGCAAGAAGAAACGAAAAAGAATGAAGAAGCTTATAAAAATGGATATAAAACTATAGATGAAATAGGTCAAGACAGAATTAAGAAAGCTTCTGAAAAAATTAAGAAAGAAACGCATGCAGATATTGATTATGGATTTAAGCATTATACTTTAAAAAACACTTCAGATAATATTTTGAGTAAATTAGAATCGTTTGAACCACAATTAATGAATGAATCATATGACCTATACAAAGAATATGGAGTAGAAACAATATTGGAAACATGGAAATTAAAAGATGGATATGAGTTTACTACGAATATAGAAAAAGTTGATTGTAATGGATATAATACATATAAATGTGGAGAATGTTTATATTTAATTGAACCTAATATAAATATAAAAAATATTGAAGCATTAATAGAAAAATACAATAAAGATGAAAAATTTACTTGCAACAAAATTGTATTATTTGGATATTCATTTAAGTTTAATGAATTAGAAATGATAAAAAATAATATAAAACAAGTTAAGAATTTCAAAAATATAGATGTTAAAGTATATACAAGATATTAGAAGGAGGAATAGGTATGAAACTCGAAAGAGGATTAAAACATCAAGTTGATGCAGTAAATTCAATTGTTAGAGTATTAGAAAATGTTAATATAGAAAAAACAAATAGTTTAACTGAAAATCCTGTAATAGATTTGGCTTCTCCTAATATTATTAAAAATATTAAAAAAATACAAAATAATAATAGTATTACAAAAGAAATGAGTAGAAATATTGGCATAACAGATGATTATTTAAATATCGATATTAAAATGGAAACAGGTACAGGCAAAACATTTACTCAAATTAAAACAATATATGAATTGAATGAAAAATATGGATTTAATAAATTTATAATAGTAGTACCAACATTACCGATAAAAGCAGGCACAAAACAATTTATATCATCTTCAGATACAAGAAAATTTTTTGAGGATGAGTATAATCAAGTAGAAATGGAATTAAGATTTGTAGAAAGCATTCAAAAGAAAAAGGGAAGAGATTATTTTCCAAGTGTTATTAGAGAATTTGTAACAGCTTCTAATTTAAATAGTAAAAAAATACAAATAATGTTAATTAACTCTCAGTTAATAACAAATGGAAAAATGTTAACTAAAAATTATGATACTACAATATTAGATGATTTGACAAATCCAAGCGAGGCTATTAAATCAACAAAACCAATTTTAATAATTGATGAACCTCATAAATTTGCCAAAGAAAATGTAACTTTTAACAAAATAAAAGAAATTTTAAAACCACAATGTATTATAAGATTTGGAGCAACATTTCCAGAAAAAAGAAATCATGAAAAAGATTATCAAAATTTAGTATACAATTTAGGAAGTATAGATGCATTTAATAATAATTTAGTAAAGGGTGTTATAGCAGAATATGTTCCTACAGACTCAAACAGCAATTTAAGAATAAAACTTATATCAATAAAAAATAAAGAAAAATGTACTATTCAAAAAATAGAAAAAAATACAAAAAAATCTTATGAATTAGCTAAAAACGATAGTTTATCTATAGTCCATGAAGATTTTCATGGTGTAGAGATAATAGGAATAACTAAAAATTCAATTGTACTTTCAAATGGAATTGAAATTACTGTTGGAACAGAGTTGTCACCAGAAAGTTATTCTATTTCATATCAAGATATGATGATAGAAACAGCTTTAGAAAGGCATTTTGAAATAGAAAAAGAAAATTATAATAAAGGTATTAAAACGTTAGCACTATTTTTTATTGATGATATTTCAGCATATAGAAAAATAGAGGAAGGAAAACCAACTTATATTTTGGATTCTTTTGAAAGAATATTTGAAGAGAAGTTAAAGAATAAGATTAATGAGCTTGATAATTGTGAATATAAAAAATATTTAGAAGAGAGCTTAAATAATATATCAAAATGTCATGCAGGATATTTTTCACAAGATAATGCAGAAAAAGATGAAGAGATAATAGCACAGGTTAATGATATACTAAATGATAAAGAAAAAATTTTAAAGATTAAAGACTCAGATGGTAAATTTAATTTAAGAAGATTCATTTTTTCTAAATGGACATTAAAAGAAGGATGGGATAATCCGAACATATTTACAATTGCTAAGTTAAGAAGTAGTGGTAGTGAAAATAGTAAGTTACAAGAAGTTGGTAGAGGTTTAAGATTACCAGTAGATAATAATCTTAATAGAATAGATAGTGAGCAATTTTATTTGAATTATATTGTGGATTTTACTGAACAAAACTTTGTTAAAGAATTAAGAAATGAAATAAGCAGTGAAGTAACTACATTTAATAAAATAACAATAGATCAAATAAAAGAAATAGCTAAGGAAAGAAATGTTGATTATACTCCTATTTATATTGAATTATTACAAAACGGTGTTATTAATCCAGAAGGTGAAATTTTAAAAGAGGATAATTTATTAGAGATACTACCAGAACTTAATAATGGATTACATAAAAATAAGGTTATTGAAAGAAAAGAAAAAGATATTAATACAATTAAAGTTAGAAAAAATAAATATGACCAAATCAAGAAATTATGGGAATTATTAAATAAAAAATATATTATTAAGTATTCTGAATTTAGTAATGATGAAATAGAAAGAGCTTTGTTAAATATACTAAATGAAGGAATAAATAGTAGTGATGTTATAACAACAGAAAGACAATTGTTAAATATAACAGATAATTCCACTAATATAATTGAAATGGCAGGTATATCATTATCAACAAATAAGAAAATGAAATATAACGAATTTATTATAAAGTTATCTGAATTAACTAATATTCCAATAATGAATATTCATAATACTTTAGTAAAATACAGTCAAAAACATAAGATTGATAATGATTTCTTTAATAGTACAGTATTATCAAAATTTTATATGAAGATAAATGATTGGAAGGCAGATAAATTATTTAAAAGATTTACATATCAAAAAACTAATTTACCAATACATCCTACATCGTTAACTACAGAAGATGGAACAATAAAGGATACAATTGTATTAGGAAATGTTGGAACATCCAGAATAGATGATGTTCCTCAGGAAAGATATTTATATGATACAATTGCATTTGATTCGGATATTGAAAAAAGTAATATATTAGAACAAATAAATGAAGTAACAGTATTTGGAAAAATACCTAAAAATAGTATAAAAATACCTGTAGCAAATGGTGGAACATATAGTCCAGATTTTATGTATTTAGTTGATAAAAAAGATGGTTCAAGTGAATTAAATTTAATTATAGAATCAAAGGATGTTGAATCTGAAAGAGATTTAAGAGGACAAGAAAATTATAAAATAGAGTGTGCAAAAAAACTATTTGAACAATTGAACAAAGAAGGAATTAATATTAAATTTAGAAAACAGTTGAGTAATGATAAAGTGGGAACTATAGTCAGAATTCTATATCCCTATATCCGCGATAGCGGAAAAATGAAAAATAAGACTTTACTTTAAATAACCTACATGTCAAATATTTAAAATAAAAAAATCGTGTAAAAAATACTAAAAATTAAAAAAAGCATAAAAATAGAAGTCCTAGAACATAGGACTTCCTTCACTTAAGTGAAATCATATCTTTTGGCATCTAAGGGTTAAACCTTATTTAAACTGCTATTTTATAATAACAGCAATTTAAATATACCATAATATAGATGAAAAATCAATACAAAAACCAACAATTCCGCTACAGCGGAATTGCCGTACATTAAAAAATATATATAACTTAAAATTCCATATTTTTAATTTTACACATACTTACATAAATCTCTACAAAAATTTTCCAGATTACTAGCAATAAAAATTACTTTATTATATAATAAACAAAAAGTTATTTATAAAGAAAGGAGAAACTTGCACAGTAGATATTAATGAGAATTATAATATATTTATATTATTTTTATTTGAATATATTAATAATTAAATACATAAAATTAAGCAATAATATAAAATTTAGTCGCAATATAAAAATTGGTAATAATGAAAAAAATAACATTATAGTAAAAAAAGAACCATTAAATGAAAATATAATTTAAAATTTGTGCAAGCTATAATAAAACATGAAAGTTGTAATTGTAGGAGGAGTAGCAGGAGGAGCTACAACAGCAACTAGGTTAAGGAGACTAGACGAAAATTTAGAAATAGTTTTATTTGAAAGAGGAGAACATATTTCCTTTGCTAATTGTGGGCTTCCTTATTATATAGGAGATATTATAAAAACAGAAGATGAGTTGCTAGTCCAAACTCCAGAGAAGTTTAAAGAAAGATTTAACATAGATGTGCGTATAAAACAAGAAGTAATAAAAATAGATAAAGAAAAAAAGAAATTACAAATAAAAAATAAGGCTACAGGAGAAATATACATAGAGAATTATGATAAATTAGTATTATCACCAGGAGCAGAGCCAATTAATCCATTTAATGAAGTAAAAAGTGACAGAATTTTTACTATAAGAAATGTAAAGGATGCTGAAAAAGTAAAAACATTTATAGAAAATAATAATCCAAAAAGTGCTGTAATCGTTGGTGGAGGATATATCGGAGTGGAAATGGCAGAGAATTTGTCAGAATATACTATGGAAGTTTCGATAGTAGAAAAAGCTCCACATTTAATCTCAATCATTGATAATGACATGGCGCATTTTATACATAAAGAAATAAAAAAGCATGGAGTAAAAGTATATGTAAATGAAGGTGTAAATAAAATAGAAGAACACGAAAAATTGTTGTTAACACTTGACAATGGGAAAATTGAGACAGATTTAGTGATATTATGTATAGGAGTAAGACCAGAGACAAATTTAGCAGAAGAGAGTGGAATTAATACAAACGAAAAAGGTGCAATAATTGTAAACAATAAAATGCAAACAAGTGATAAAGATATATATGCATTAGGAGATGCTGTAGAAGTTAAAAATACTATAACAGGTGAAAGAAACGGAATTGCACTAGCAGGACCAGCAAATAGACAAGCAAGAATAGTAGCAAACAATATACATGGAATAGAAAGTAGTTATGAAGGTTTTATAGGAAGCAGTATTTTAAAAATTTTTAATTATTCTCTAGGAATAGTAGGGCTTTCAGAAATAGTTTGCAAAAACTTAGATATACCTTATAAAAGTATGATTATTTCACCATATTCTCATGCAACATATTATCCAGGAGCTAAAATGCTTACAATAAAAGCAATATACAATAGTAAAACTTCTCAAATACTTGGAGCATATGTGTGGGGAAAATCAAGTGTAGATAAAATTACAGATATTTTATCTGTAGCAATTCAAAATAAAATGGGAGCTGCAGACATTTCAGCTTTAGAATTATGCTATGCGCCTCCATATTCATCTGCCAAAAGTCCAGTAAATATTCTTGGAAATGCAATAGAAAATGAAATGAATGAATTAGTAGATACAATTGCCGTAGAAGAACTGAAAAACAAAGAAAATCTATATATTCTAGATGTGAGGACAATTGAAGAATATAATATAAGCCATATTGAAGGAGCAATAAATATACCATTAGATGAATTAAGAGAAAATATAGAAAAACTAGACAAATCAAAAGAAATAATAGTACATTGCCATAGTGGGTTAAGAAGTTATCTAGCATGTAGAATATTAAAGCAAAAAGGTTATAATGTTAAAAATTTAATTGGTGGATACATAATGTATGATATAATGAAAAATAAATAAGAAAGGAATGTAAAATGAAAATTATATTTATAGAATACCCAAAATGTTCAACATGTCAAAAAGCTAAAAAATGGCTAGAAAGTAATAATATAGAATTTGAAGATAGACATATTGTAGAAGAAACTCCTACAATAAAGGAATTACAAAAGTGGATACCAACCAGCAATAAAGAAATAAAGAATTGGTTTAATACTAGTGGACTAAAATATAAATCACTAAATTTAAAAGAAAAATTGCAAACAATGACAGAAGAAGAAAAAATAGAATTACTTGCAAGTGATGGAATGTTAATAAAAAGACCTTTAATCATAAGCAATGATAAAATACTAATAGGATTTAAAGAACAAGAATGGAAAGAATATTTTAATAAATAATATAAGAACATATTGAATATAAAATCAACTACATAATTTCCATACTTAGAGTAGCAACCAAAATAAATTTAATAATTAATATAAATATAGTAGAATATAAATATTATTAATAATACTTATATTCTACTATGTTAAAATTATTTTTTCTAATAAATTACCTTATTTTCTTTTTTATATTTTTCAAAAATATTTATACAGTCATCTCTATCAATTTGATGTAAATTGATAACATTTTTATTTTTTCCATCTAAATATTCATAAATAAAATCATCTCTAAATCCAATATTTGCGGCATCTTCGCGAGTACATGCATAGTAAATATCTTTAATGTTCGCCCATATAGCAGCAGATAAGCACATTGGACAAGGCTCACAAGATGTGTATAGAATGCAATTAGATAAATCATAAGTGTTAAGCTTTTTACAGGCATTACGTATAGCTATAACTTCTGCATGAGCGGTAGGGTCATTATTTTTTAATACTTGATTATTTCCAACAGAAATTATATTACTATCCTTATCTGTTATAACTGCCCCAAAAGGACCACCTTCATTTAAAATCATTCCATTTTCAGCAGATTCTTTAGCAATTTTCATAAATTTATTCATAATCATCTCTCCTAACAAAATAATTATACCATAATAATATATAAACGAATAGTGCATTTGTAAAATAATATATGTTGACAAATACTAGTGAAAATGATAAACATATACTAATAAGTCTACACAAAAAATAATATTTTATGACAAATTACGACAAATTTTTTGATATTAATATGGTACAATAATAAAATCAATAAAAAAAGAAGGTGAAAAAATGAGGTTTAAATTTTTATTTACACTAGAAAATGAAAAATTTCCAATACAATATCGTAAAAGTATAATGAGCTTTATAAAAATGTCTTTACAAGAATATAACGAAGAAACATTTGATAACTTGTATCACGAAAAAGATCCTATTATGAAGCCATACACTTTTTCTGTATTTTTTAAAAATCCAAAATTTCAAGAAGATTCTATTTTATTAGAAGACAAAAAAGTAGAATTAAATTTTTCAATTCAAGACTATAATATTGCAATTAACATCTACAATAGCTTTAATCATCATATTCATAAGGCATTTCCCCTAGCTCAAAATTTTATGACTTTACAGAAAATTTCTATTATTCCAGAAAAGCAAATAAAAACAGATGAAATTATGGTAAAATTCATGTCTCCTTTAGTAGTAAGAGAACATAACAATGAAACAAAAAAAGATTACTATTATTCTTTCCAGCATGAAGAATTCGAAGAAATGTTAAAAATTAATATCAGAGAAGAAATAAAAAATGCAGATATACCAGAAAGATTAATAGAGACTTTTTCAATTGAAGCAATAAATGCTAAAAAAACAGTTATTAAATTTTACGAGAAACAAATAGAAGCATCTTTAGGAATATATAAGTTAAATGGGAGTCCAGAGTTATTAGACTATCTTTATAAAGCGGGAATTGGAAGTAAGAGGAGTAGTGGTTTTGGAATGTTTACAATTATATAAAATTTTAAATAGAATTTATGTCTTTTAGGGTATGAACTAATTGAAAAATTTAATTAATTTGAAACATTCACAGGAATAAAAATAATAAAATTAAGAAAGGAGTGATATTTAAAATATGAACATTAGATTAGAAATGAATGACTGGTTTTATAATGCAGGCTTAATTGGATTTTTAAGAATTATGGAAAAATATCAAAAAGATGCAATAATAATTCAAGATAGCCACATAGAATTTAACACAGATTCATTAAAAGAATTTCATAAATATTATTTCCAATATCTATTTGATATATATGATATTGCTAAAACAATGGATAAAAAAATGGAAAAGTCATTTGATATAATTAAACAATATTTAGAAATAGAAAGCGAAGACAAAAAAGTATTAGCTGAAACAAAGGAAAAACTAAAGAGAGAAAAGAAATATGTTAAAGATAACATAAAGAAACAAATAGACAAAATTAAAAAATTTGACCAAGAAACAGAAAAAGAAATGTTAGAACAATATAGTAAAATAGATTCCATTAAAGAAAAAGAGCAAATAGAAGAATTAAAAGACATATTTAATAAAATAAAACAATGTTTATATAAATACCACATCAATACAAAATTAACTGCAAATTTGTTTAAAAGCATTTTAAGTAATAAATATTTTGGACAGCCTTCTTTTTTAAATGTAGTAAAAAATAGTGCTTCTTATGAAGAACAAATGAATTTAATGTATCGAGATTATGTAAGTAATATTATAGAAATAGGGTATTTAAAAGACTTTATAGATCAAAAATACAATTTAGAGGATTTAAAAGAGCATATAGAAAACTTAAGTCCAAAATTAGTAACAAAAGAAACATTTAAAATTTATACAGATATTAATAAAAAATACATAGAAAAAGGAAAGCAAATAGATGAAATAAAAGAGCATATAAAAAAAGATGTATTTAAAGTGTGTTATTTATGTGCAGATGAACATTGCATTACAAGTAACTATTCAGAGAGTAATTTTCTACCAATGGCTGTTAGTAGTGATAATATGAAAAATTTCTTTTGGAATCAAAAAGTTAATTATCCAATTTGTGATATGTGTAAATTAATTATGTTTTGTATTCCAATGGGACTAACAACTATTACAAAAGTTATTAGAGAAAATCAAAAATATGAAGAAAAAGATATATTAAGTTTTGTAAATTATGATACAAGTATCAAAAATTTATTAATAACTAATAATAACTTTTCAATTAAATCAAAAAAAGATAGGTATTTGGAAAGCCCTTATGCAGATTTACTTATAAATATTGTAGAACAAGAAAAAGATATAAGTAAATGGCAATTAGAAAATATATTTGTTGTTGAGATTGAAGCAGAATATTTAGCTTACAGTAGGCTAGAATATTTTCATATAACAAGACCAGTAGCAATATTTTTTAAAGAGTATGCGGATAAAAGTTTAATGAAAATAAAGGATTATAAATTAAAAATACAAATGGTAGATAGTATTATGAAAAATAAGGATACGAAATATGTAATAGATAACAAAATTAGAGATGTTATAAAAAATGAATATGGCGGATATGAAACTTTTTTAGCATCTAAAACGAGGATGCAGATAAAATTAATTCAGGAAGGAGAAAAAAATATGGAAGAAATGGAAAAGCAAAACAAGAAATTGATGGCATTATATTCAATTGGTTCAGAAATTCATGAAGGATTAAAAGAAAAAGGAACGGAAAATAAGTTAGATGGATATGTTTATAAAATGTTAAATTGTGTAAAAACAGGGAACAAAAAAGAATTTATGGATAATGTAATTAGATTACATATGGCTCTTGGAAAAGATATATCTCCAATATTCTTAGATGTAATGAAAGAAGAACAATTTGACTTTGCTACAATAGGACATAGTTTCTTATCAGGTTTAGCATCAAATAAATATGAGAAAAAAGAAACAAACTCTAATGAAACTATGGAAGGATAATTAATATTAATTTACAAAATATAGAACTACTTAAAATTACTTACAAATTTTTACAAATGAACAGACAGCATAAATTATAAAAGAGAAATACAAAATTATAAAATATTTTAGTTTTAAATAGTATATTTCAAATATATAAAATAAGGAGGAAATAATAATGAATAGTAAAGGATTAACATTAACAATCATATTTAAAGCACAAAGTTTAAATTATGGGGAAGGAATTGGAAATATATCAGAATTAAAAAAATTGGCTAGAGGTAATGGAAATGTATATACATTTGCTTCAAGACAAGCATTAAGATATGATATTGCCAGAATAGGAAATAAACTATATGATTGGAACCTAGAGGTTGTAGATAAATCAAAAGGTACAATACAATTTAAAGACAAATTAAATATTAAAGATTCTCAAGAGATGGATTTATTTGGTTATATGAAAACATCTAAAAAATCTGCAGAAAATGAAGAGGGGGGTTCAGAAACAAGAAGTGCAGCGGTAAGACTAAGTCATGCTATTTCATTGGAAGAATACAAAAGTGATATGGATTTCTTAACTAATAAAGGTTTAGCAGATAGAATAAAACAGTTTCCTAACTTAGCAAATATAGAACAACATTTAAGTTATTATACATATACAGTAACAGTAGATTTATCAAGAATTGGAAAAGATGGGAATATAGAGCTTAGTCAAGAAGAAAAAACAACAAGAGTATTACAATTGTTAGAAATTATAAAAGTATTAAATAGAGATATTAGAGGAAGAGAAGAAAACTTAAGTCCACTATTTATAGTAGGAGGAATATATAATATTAATTCTCCGTTCTTTTTAGGCAGAATAAAATTAGAAGCAAAAGGTGAAGAGTTTAAAATAGATACTAAAGTTTTAGAATCTGCAATGGAACTTAAAATAGGAGAAAATAGTGTAGAAGAAAATACTTTTGTCGGAATTGTTCCAAATGAATTCAAAAATGAAATAGAATTAAGGGAGTTATTTGGAGAAAAAATGCTTAGTATACAAGAATTTTTTAGTGAAATAGAAAATGAAATAAAGGAATATTACTCAAAATAAAATTTGCTACTATTTAGAAAGGAATGGTGATTAAATTTGAAAATATTAAAATTAAATCTTTTTCAAGAAACAGCATGTTATAAGAAACCATTGGCTTTAAAAGTAGCAGAAACTTATCCATTACCTCCATATTCAACTGTAATTGGAATGTTTCATAAAATATTACAAGCTAAAAATGGTGAATATTTTGATATGAATATATCTGTACAGGGAGAATATGAAAGTATTTTTAGCAATTATCAAAATTTAAGGATGTATAAAGGAAAAGATAAAGTAACATCAATGCCAAGAAATGTACACCAACTTTTAAACATCAATTTAGTAATTCATGTTCAGGCAGAAGATGAAGTAATAGATAAAATCTATAAAAACATTGTAAATGGGAATGAAACATTTTCATTAGGAAGACATGAAGATATGGTTAGAATAGACGGAATAAAATATGTACAAAATGTAGAACAAGTAAAAAGAACTCAAGCCAATAGAAATACATATGTTCCATTAGACAAGTTAGGAGAAGACATGCCAGGAATTAATTATAATATTAATACAGTATACCATGTAACTCCAGATAATTTAAGAATATATGAAAAAGTAAAAGTAAAATACATTGAAGAAGATAGCAATATATTATTGAAAAATGTTTTAAAAGATGAGGATGGAGACTATATAATATTCTATAAATAATAGTAAATTAATTATTATTAAGAAAAGTAAAATTAAAAATATAAAACCATTCAGAATTTTTATATATTAAGGAGATAGACATGATTTATGCAAAATCTGATCCACAAGAAACACTAAAAGAACATACAGACGAACTTGTAAATCAAATAAAATATTTAAGAAAAATTAGCAGCAATCAAGTAGAAACAATAACAAATTTAGGAGATAAAGAATTCTGGAAATTATTAGAATTAGCTTGCAAATATCACGATACAGGGAAAATATTTACACCTTTTCAAAACTTAATTTTAAAACAGATAAAACAAAAAGAAATACCAACAGAATTTAATTACAATGATATTAAGCATGAGCAACTTTCACCAGCACTTATTCCTGATGATTTAGATTTAACAGAACAAGAAGAAAAAATATTGGTTCAAGCAATATATTATCATCATGAAAGAAAACAAACAAACGAAGATAGAAAATTAATTAATAAAATCATAGAAAATGACCTTATGCCAAAAATAGAAAGTGCATCAAAAGAATTAGAAATAAAATTAAATAAAGAGCCAAATGATATGTATTTGTGTATGGTTGGAGATAATAAAAGAATAAACTCTTTACATAAATTGTATATAGATTATGTTTTACTAAAAGGTTTTTTACATCGTCTGGATTACAGTGCTTCTGCACATATCCAAGTAGAGGATACAAGCAATGAAAAAATATCAGATTATATAGAAGATTTTTTCAATCAGAATCATTTTAAAGAAAATGATTTACAAGAATTTGCAAAAAATAATAAAGAAAACAATATAGTTGCAGTTGGTTCAACAGGATTAGGAAAAACAGAAGCGGCTTTACTATGGTCACAAGGGGACAAAGCGTTTTTTACTTTACCATTAAGAATAAGTATTAATGCTATATTTGATAGGATTAAACATAGTATTAACTACAAAAGTGTAGGATTACTTCATTCTACAGCATTGGATTATTTAGAAGAAGAGAACACAGAATTTGGAATTACTAATGAAGAGTGGGAGCAATCTAAAAATTTATCATATAGGATTACAACATGTACAATAGATCAAATATTTCCATTTGTATTTAAATATAAAGGATATGAGAGAATATATTCTACATTAGCATATTCAAAAGTAATTATAGATGAAATACAAGCATATGATCCAGAAATAACTGCTATTATTTTAAAGGGTTTACAAATGATAAACCATATTGGGGGAAAGTTCATGGTTATGACCGCAACATTACCAAGAATATATAAAGATAAACTAGAAGAAATGAACGTAAACTTTTCATACAAAGAAGTTCCAAGTAAATTAGAAAGACATAAAATAAAAATAGAAAGAGAAGACCTATTAGATAGTTGCGAAATAATTAGTAAAAAAGGAAGAAGTAAAAAAGTTTTAGTAATAGCAAATACTGTAAATAAAGCTATTGAAATATACAGGAAAATATTAAAATATAATAATCAAAATGTACATTTATTACATGCAAGATTTATTTCGAGAGATAGGGCAAAATTAGAAAAAGATATAAAAGAATTTTCAGATAATAAAAAAATAAATGGAGTGTGGATTACAACACAACTTGTAGAAGCATCATTAGACATTGACTTTGACTATTTATATACAGAAATGTCAACATTAGATAGCTTATTTCAAAGATTAGGGAGATGTTATAGAAAAAGAGAACTTAAGGAGAAAGAACCAAATGTTTACATATTCACTAAAGAAAATAGTGGAATAGGTAGTGTTTACGATAAAGAAATATATGAAATAAGCAAAGAACTTTTAGAAGATTATAATGGCAAAATATTAAAAGAAGAACAAAAAATGAAGCTAGTAGACGAACTGTATTCAAAAGAAAAATTAAGAAATAGTGACTTCTTAAATAAATTTGAATTAGGTATGAAAGTTTTAGATAATATTGTAGATTATAATGTTAACAAGAAAGAAGCTCAGCAGCTATTAAGAAAAATAGAAAGTTATACTGTAATTCCAAAATCAATTTATGATGAAAATATAGAATTATTTGAGAAATATAAAAAAGAAAAAAATAGGGAAGAGAAAAGGAATCTTAAAAGAGAAGTTAATATGTTAACAGTGAATATAAGTAGTGGGCAAATGTGGAAATTACATGAATATATTATAAGTAGTATGCAAATAGATGGAATGAAGATAATTGACTTAAAATATGATAACAATATGGGGCTATTATTAGAAAATGATAAAGACTATGATTATGATAGCAGGTTTTTATAGAATTATCTGTCGACCTATAATAAGCAAAAAAATACGTTACATCGACAGATAGAGAAAACTGCCTAAATATAAGCAACTTTAATGAATTGCTCCAAATTTGTATTAATAAATTTTATAGAAAATGAGTAGGTCGACAGAAATACATTAAAAAACCTTGAAATTTAGTTATGTATACATGGACCTGTATTAATTTAAATATAGTAGAATATAAAGTTGATGTTTAAATTGACAACAGCTTATGCAGAAGATAGTATTAATTTAAATATAGTAGAATATAAAGAACGTTTTACAATATATACATAATATTAATTTTCAAAGTATTAATTTAAATATAGTAGAATATAAAGTTTCTAATTAGCGCTAACGGATACCAAGCATTTTGGTATTAATTTAAATATAGTAGAATATAAAGTTGAATTGTTAACGTCTGGAATTGTTGCTTCATCTAAGTATTAATTTAAATATAGTAGAATATAAAGGCGGGAAGAAATATAAGAGAACAAAAGCTTATAAATTTTGTATTAATTTAAATATAGTAGAATATAAAGTCACTTACTGTAGCTATTGTAATTGTAGCTGTTCGTATTAATTTAAATATAGTAGAATATAAAGAACTACAACCCAGCAGGACTTCGTAGAGCTACAAAGTATTAATTTAAATATAGTAGAATATAAAGTTCTTTTAAAATCAATTCCAATCTCTTTAGCTTTTGTTTACTAGTATTAATTTAAATATAGTAGAATATAAAGATAGAACCAGTTATAATTCCTCCTACTGCACCTACTGTATTAATTTAAATATAGTAGAATATAAAGTAAGATGCCATGCGAAAATCATTTCGAGTCTTAGGTATTAATTTAAATATAGTAGAATATAAAGGAAGAAGATACATCAACATCTGTACAAGCAGGTACAAAGTATTAATTTAAATATAGTAGAATATAAAGCTCCATGCTTGCAAATCTTTTCTTAATGTACTTTGGTATTAATTTAAATATAGTAGAATATAAAGGTTGTACAATGCTTTTTCTAATCTTTTCTCTTTTGAGTATTAATTTAAATATAGTAGAATATAAAGTTTCAAAATAAAGTCAATAGCATTTTTGCAACTTTTGTATTAATTTAAATATAGTAGAATATAAAGATTTTTAAAAATTCATTAAACAATTGTAGATAACTAGTATTAATTTAAATATAGTAGAATATAAAGTATTTTGTATGGTACTTTATCGTCATTTTCTTTTTGTATTAATTTAAATATAGTAGAATATAAAGTTAAAACCATGCCTTCATTTGGCAAATAAAATCTATGTATTAATTTAAATATAGTAGAATATAAAGACCGTTTGCTGAATTTTCTTACCAAAAACTATTTCGTATTAATTTAAATATAGTAGAATATAAAGGACATTGCTATAATAGACATGATGTTATATTTATGTATTAATTTAAATATAGTAGAATATAAAGGGTGTATTTGTTACTTTTTCTGCATCTATACCAGGTATTAATCTAAATATAGTAGAATATATTAATTATGTGTATCGAAAGTTGTAGAATATAGTTAGAAATATTAAAAAAACTTTATAAAGAAGTATCTTATGTATACATACTAAGAAAAAGAAGGAATTGCTTATGAATATTTTGATAAAAAAGTGCTTATCTATCTGGTACATAGACAAGCACATAAACAAAACTTATTAAGAAAACAATCAAATCGCAAACAAATTGAACTAATCTTAAAAGACTTGTAATACGAGAGAGGTTAACTTCTCTCTTGTATATAAATATTATATATGATATATTTAAAAAATCAAGAGGAGGAAAATTATGAAACTCACTGCTAAAAAAAATGGAAAAGGTTATGAAACAAGCTATGTAATAACATTCGGTAGTAAAGAAGCCAGAGATTTAAGATTGTTAGATGAAAATAACAAAGTTAAAGAAATTCAATCTGCTGAAATTATTGATGATGGTATTTTAATAAAATTTAAAGAAAACAGTATTGAGTAGTAATTTAAATATAGTAAAATATAAATAGTGCAACTATCCGCATAAAGAAGTTTTTACATGGTATTAATCTAAATATAGTAGAATATAAATTTGACTTAAACTTACCACTATTGTATTATGTTCACTGGTAATCTAAATATAATATTATATAAAAAATAGTAAAAAAGGAGCGATAAAAATGAAAGAAATAACTGGAATGATGGTTTACTATTATTTTGTATGCAAAAAGAAATTATGGTATTTTGCAAATCAAATACAAATGGAACAAAATAGCGAATTAGTTGAAATTGGTAAAATAATAGATGAAACAAGTTATAAAAATCAAGAAAAGCATATTTTAATAGATAATACTATAAATATTGATTTTATTAAAAACAATGTAATTTTAAATGAAGTAAAAAAGACAAAATCTATTGAAGAAGCATCAATTTGGCAAGTAAAATATTATATGTATTACTTAGAACAGAAAGGTGTAGAAAATATTAAAGCGAAAATAGATTTTCCATTAATAAAAGAAACAAAAGACGTATTATTAAATTATGAGGATAGACAAGCTTTGCAAAATATCATAACAAATATTAGAGAAATTATTAACTCGAAAAAACCTATGGATGTAATACAAGATAAAAAATGTAAGAAATGTGCATATTATGATTTGTGCTATATATAAAAATAAATAGAATATAAAAGATGAAACAATAAAAATGTATATAACAAATGAAAGAAAGGGATGAGGTCCAAATATGAAAAAATCGTACTATTTATATAAAGGCGGAAGGCTTCAGAGAAAAGATAATTCATTAGAAATTGCTTATAAAGATGGAAGTAAAAAATCAATTCCAGTTGAAAACGTGGATGATATTTATATTATGACGGAATTTGATTTAAATACTAGTTTACTTAATTTTATATCTCAATATGGAATATCTATACACTTTTTTAATCATTATGGTTTTTATACAGGAACATATTATCCAAAGGAAAACTTAGTATCTGGAAAACTTTTAATCGAACAAGTAAAACATTATATAGATAATAATAAAAGATTGAATATAGCTAAAGAATTTATAAAAAGTGCATCTTATAACATTTATAGAAATTTAAATTATTACAATAATAGAGGAAAATCTTTAGATGACTATATCAAAGAGATAGAATATTTGAGAAAGCAAATAGATTTTTGCAAAGATGTTCAAGAGCTAATGGGAATAGAAGGAAATATAAGAAAAACATATTATAATTCATGGCAAAATATTATTAATCAAAAAATAGAATTTGAAAAAAGAGTTAAAAATCCACCAGATAATGCTATAAATTCATTAATTTCTTATACAAACACCTTAGTGTATACAAGAGTATTAAGTGAAATATACAAAACACAATTAAACCCAACAATTAGCTATTTGCACGAACCATCAGAAAGAAGATTTTCGCTTTGCTTAGATATAGCTGAAATCTTTAAACCAATTATAGCAGATAGGCTTATATTTTCAATGTTAAATAAAAAGCAAATAACAGAAAATGATTTTGAAAAAAGTTTAAATTTTATATACATAAAAGAAGAAAAAAGGAAAGAAATTACAAGAGAAATGGACTTAAGACTTCAGACAACTATTAAACATAAAAAAATAAACAGGGAAGTAAGTTATGAATATTTAATAAGACTAGAAGTATATAAATTAATAAAGAGTTTTATAGAAGGACAAGAATACGAAGGGTTTAAGATGTGGTGGTAATATGTATATAATTTTAGTTTATGATATAAATTTAGAAGAAAATGAAGGAAAAAGAGTTTTAAGAAATGCATTTAAAACTTGTAAAAAATATCTTGTACATATACAAGATTCAGTATTTGAAGGAGAGATATCAGAAGCAGCAATGCTAAAATTAGAAAAAGAATTAAAAAAATATATTAGAAAAGATGTAGATTCAGTAATTGTATTTAAAAGTAGAAGTCAGAAATGGCTGGATAAAAAGTTTTTAGGAAAAATAGAAAAGGATAAAACAGACAATTTTTTATAATGGCAGCATTTATTAAAATTACAGAAAGTTACTTATTTGTATTTTTTATAAAGTAATTTAATACTCAAACGCATACGTCCGCGATAGCGGAAAATGGTAAATATTAAAAATGATTGAAAAAATTACATATCTAAGATAGAATATATGTAAAACTATGAAAGGAGAGTATGATAGAAGTATCATACAAAATTATACATGAGAATTGGAATTGATTTAGATGGAGTAATATTTGACTCAGAAAAACTTTATAGAATTTATTCAGAATTATATGATATTCAAGATTTAAAGAAAAACAGTTTAAAAAATAACAAAGAAATAAGATTTCAAGATAGATATTCATGGAGTGACGAAGAAACAAACGGATTTGTGAAGAAATATCATAGAAAAATTACAGAAGTATCTAACTTTATGCCAGGTGCAAAAGACGTAATTTCTCTATTAAAAGAAGAAGGTCATACTCTAATAGTAATAACAGCAAGAGGAAAATTAAATAAGGATTTAATACCAGTAACAATACAAAGACTAAAAGATAACAATCTTGACTTATTTGAAAAATATTATTGGGGAACTGATAATAAAGAAGAAATTTGTAAGCAAGAAAAAATAGATTTAATGATAGATGATTCTAATACAAATTGCCAAAAAATAGCAAATAGTCATATACATACAATATATTTAAAAGATGCACCATCTTTTGATATAAAAGAAAATGAATATTTAAAAGTTTTATACAATTGGGGTGAAATTTATAGATATATCAATGAAATAGAAAAAGATAAATAATATAAGAGTTAAAAATTATGAGATATAATTAATTCATATATAGAATAACAATTTAATAGGAATTTAATATGGAAGAAAAGCTAATAAAACTATATGCTCAATGTGTAAATGAGCTAAAATCAATAGGAATTGACTTAGGTAACAAAGAAATAGTAGGAGATATAGATATAAGATTATCTTCAAGAGCAAGTAAAAGATATGGTTGCTGTAAACAAGAAGAACCAGATAGAGCCTATAAAAATATAGAAAAATATGGACATAGACATATTATAAAATATGAAAAATTCAATAAACACCATATAGAAGTAAGCAAATGGGTTATGCAGTTAAATGAAGATATTATAAAAAATACTATCATCCATGAAATAATACACTGCTTTCCATATTGCAATAATCATGGACAAGAGTTTAAAAAATATGCAGTATACATAAATAAAAAATTAGGTTACAATGTAACAAGGACAGGTAATGTAAAAGAAGATTTCGAAAAAAGCAATATACCATATGAAGAAAAGGAATATAAATATAAAATAATTTGTGAAAATTGTAGGCAGGAAATATATAGAAACAGATTTAACAGCAATTTGTTAAAAAGATATAGATGTGGTAAATGTGGAGGAAAGTTAAAACTTTTAGTATAAAGGAGTAACAATGGATATAAAAAAGAAAAAACAAATAAATTTAGTAGTATTTATCACCATAGTGTTAATATTATGTGGATTAATGACATTTTATATGAGTAAAAAAGAGGGCTTTCATGAGGATGAAATGTTTACATATGGATCTTCTAATTGTACATATGATAATTTATTTCAACCACATGGAAAAGAAGATACATTTAATAAAATTGCAAGAAATTACATAATTGTAGAAGGAAACATAGGAAAAACAATAGAAAATGCATGGTATTATTTTACACATCAAGATGAGTGGAATAAGCTATTTTCAGAAATTTCTTCTAAAGAATATCCTGTATGGAAAACTCGTGAAGAGGCAAGGGACTATTTGACAGTATCACCAAATGAAAGGTTTAGTTATGCAAGTGTTTATTATAATCAAGCTAGAGACGTACATCCGCCTTTATATTGCATATTAAATCATACAGTGTGTTCATTTTTTCCAGATACATTTTCAAAATACTTTTTCTTTAGTATATCTCTAGTGTTTTTTGCAGGAACATGTTTTATAATAAGAAATATATTAAAACTTTTAAATAAAGAAAAATTAGTTATTCCAGCTGTATTATTGTATGGACTTAGCATTGGAGCCATTTCAACAGTAATTTATGCAAGAATGTACATGATGCTTGCATTCTTTACACTTGCATATTTTTATCTAACACTAAAAATATATAAACTTGACTTTAAAATGACAAGGCAAACTAAAATATTATTAGGAGCAACTACAATTTTAGGATTCTTATCACAATATTATTTTTGTATATTTGCTTTAGGATGCTTCATTGTAATGATTGCCCTAATGATAAAAGAGAAAAAATGGCATGAATTAAAATCATATATTGTAACACATATTATAAGTGCTTTAATTGGAATTTTAGTATATCCAATCTGTATTTATCAAATATTCTTTTCATATAGAGGAGTAGGAACAGCAGGAGCTAATGGAGCATATTTTGAAGGGTTAGTAAAATTTATAGAACTTTTATTTAAAGCATATAGCTTGCCTGTAGTTTTAGGTTTTATTTTATTAGCACTATTTACAGCATGGTACATTTATAAATTTATAAAAAGCAAAGAAAAAGGCTCACTTTTATTATTAATAATACCAACATTGCTATCAATAATAGTAATTGCAAAAATTTCACCATATAAAGAGTTAAGATATCTGTATGGAATATTACCAGTGTTAAGTATATTAATTGTACTTGGACTTCATAGTTTTATAGGTACAGTAATTAAAAACAAAAAAGTGGGAATAGCAATATTGTCAGTAATTATAGCAATGGTATCTATTTATGGATTAGCAACTAAAGAACCAGAACATCTATATAAAGGATATGATAACTATTTAAAAATAGCAGAAGAAAATAAAGAAAAGCCATTTGTATATATAGGTACAGGCGTATTTAACCATATACAAAGTATGCCTGAATTTATGACATATAAAGAATCACTTATTTTGCAGGACACACAACTTGAATATTTAAAAGATAACGAAGAACTATTAAATACTAATGAATTTATTTTAAGTATAAAGAAATATATAGGAAATAGAGAAGGAATTTTAAATCAAGTTCTAGAATATACAGGGTACAAATCATATAATGTACTTTATGATGACCAAGGAGAAACAGATTGCATAATTTTTAAATTTAATAAATAAGTAAATACAAAAGATACTAGAGTAGACAAACTTTAGTATCTTTTTGTCAATTATTGTAGAAAATTGTAATTCGAAAAATGTTGAAATAGCTTACAATATGTGGTAAATTATAAATATATTATTTCATAATATTTACATTTAAATGTAAATGTAAATTTGAATTTATATCTAATTTAATTTCTTCACAACTTATATCTAATAAAAATCAAAAATAATCAAACAATTAAAACCAACTAATAAGCAAAAAAATAAAAAATATCAAACAATAAAATAATTAGAGAGCAAAGAAACTAGAAAATAATTAAAGATAAGCTTAAGATCAAAAGAATATGTTAATAATCTAGTAAAAAAATTAATTCAAGATAAACTTAAGTCTAAATTTTCCAATAAAATAATTTAAAAGAAGGTGATAGTATTCAAGAAATCACACAAGAAAGTAAGTATTATCCAAAAAGATTATTACAAATTAAACAAGCTCCGAAAAAGATATATGCTCAAGGGAATATAGACTTGCTAAATAAAAATAGTATTGCAATTGTTGGAGCACGAAAATGTAGTAAATATGGAGCAAAATATAGTGCAAAATTTGCTAAAGAACTAGCTAGAGCAGATATTTGTATAATAAGTGGCTTAGCAAATGGAATAGATGCTATTGCTCATACATATTCAAAAAGCGAAAGAGGTAAAACCATTGCAGTTATAGGCTCTGGCTTTAACAATATCTACCCAAAAGAAAATATATTATTATATAAAGAAATTTTAGAAGAAGGAGGCTGTGTAATTAGTGAATGCGAACCAAATCAAAAAGCAGATTTATCTAAATTTCCACTACGAAATAGAATAATAAGTGGAATTGCTTTGGGAGTTCTTTTAATAGAAGCGAGATATAGAAGTGGGAGCACAGTAACTGCTAGATATGCATTTGAGCAAAGAAAAAATGTATTTTGCATACCACACAATTTAGATAGTAAAACAGGTTATGGACCAAATGAATATATCAAATATGGTGCTAAATTAGTAACTAATTATGAGGATATTTTAGAAGAATATAATTTATTTAATAAAGAAGAAAAAATAAAAGTAGATAATAAATATTTACAAATATACAAATGCATTAATGAAATTCCACATTCTATTAATGAAATTTCAAGATTAAGTGGAAAAACTATTGCAGAAGTTAATGAAGCATTATTTATGCTTGAAATGGATGGTATGATTAAAAGCTTACCAGGAAGCGAGTATATTATAAATTTAGAATAAAGAAGGTAAAAAATGTTATCAATTATAAAAACAGTATCATTAAATGGTTTAGCAGGATATCTTGTTAATGTGCAAGTAGATATAACAAGTGGTATGCCATCATGTGATATTATACGGATTACCAGATACAAGCATAAGAGAAGCAAAAGAAAGAGTACGTACAGCAATAAAAAATTCAGGATATGAATTAAGAAGTAGAAAAGTATTAATTAATTTGGCACCAGCTAATATTAGAAAAGAAGGTGCGTTTTTTGACTTGCCAATAGCAGTAGGAATATTGTGCAGTATTGGAGTTATAAAAAATATCCCAAAAGAAGATATAGCATTTATAGGAGAATTATCATTAGATGGCAAAGTAAATAAAGTAAATGGAACTTTACCAATGTGCATAGAAGGAAAAAGTCTTGGAATAAAAAAGGTAATAGTTCCAAAAGAAAATGCATTAGAAGCAAGTATTGTAAAAGGTATAGAAGTAATAGGTGTAAATTCATTAAAAGAGACAGTAAATTACTTAAACAAAAACAATTTACAACCAATATACTCAAATTGGGAAGAAATAGCAGAAAAAGCAGAGAAATACAATGTGGATTTTTCAGAAGTAAAGGGACAAGAAAATGTTAAAAGAGCTGTAGAAGTAGCAGCTGCTGGAGCACATAATTGCTTATGTATTGGGCCACCAGGGTCACGGAAAAACAATGATAGCAAAAAGAATTCCCACAATTTTACCAGATTTAAGTTTTGAAGAAGCGTTAGAAGTAACTAAAATTCATAGTATATCTGGTATGCTTTCAAAAGATGTACCAATAATTATAAATAGGCCTTTTAGAGCTCCACACCATACAATATCTCCAAAATCTTTAATAGGAGGAGGCTTAATACCAAAACCAGGAGAAGTAAGTCTATCACATTATGGTATATTGTTTTTAGATGAATTAACAGAATTTAATAGAAGTACTTTAGAAGTTCTAAGAGGACCATTAGAAGATGGAATAGTAACAATAAGTAGAGTAAATTCAATTTTCACATATCCTTGTAAATTTATGTTTGTTGCATCAATGAATCCATGTCCATGTGGATATTATGGTTCAAAAGAAAAAGAATGCACATGTACAGAGCAAGCAATAGCAAAATATATAGGTAAAATAAGCGGACCACTTTTAGATAGAATAGATATTCAAGTAGAAGTAAATGGAATAAAGTACGAAAAACTAGAAAGTAGTAACAATATAGAGACTTCAAAAAACATACAAAAAAGAGTAAACTTGGCACGTATAATACAAAGAGAAAGATATAAAAACGAAAATATATTTTCTAATTCAGAACTTACTCCAAAATTAATAGAAAAATACTGCAAAATAGATGAAGAAAGTAAAAAAATATTACAAATAGCATTTGAAAAATTAGGATTAAGTGCAAGAGCCTATGGGAGAATTTTAAAAGTAGCAAGAACAATTGCAGATTTAAGTAATAGCAAAGATATAAGAAAAAATCATATAGCAGAAGCAATACAATATAGAAGTTTAGATAAAAAATATTGGAAGACTAGGTAAAAGTATTGTAAAATTTAAGTAAAAAATATTGGAAGGAAAAGTAAAAGCATTGTAAAACTTAGGTAAAAAGTATTTGAGATGTTAAGTAAAAAGTATTGGAATGTTTAGATAAAAATTGTAAAGGTTAGTTAAAAGATATTGTAAGAATTAAACAATATAAAAAAACAAATATAATAATTTAACAAAGCGAAAGTAAATGCAAAAGAGGAAAAATTTAAAATGTATATATATCATGAATTTGGAAAAATGGGAGAAGACATAGCAGCAAATTATTTAACAAAAAATAATTATAAAATAATAGAAAGAAACTTCAGATGTAAGCAAGGTGAAATAGATATAATTGCAAGAGAAAAAGACGAAATAGTTTTTGTAGAAGTAAAAACGAGAAGTAGTTGTACATATGGCAGACCAAGTGAAGCAGTTAATGAAAGTAAACAAAAACACATAACAAAAGCTGCTAAATATTATATATATTTAAATAAATTGGAAAATTATTATATAAGAATAGATGTAATAGAAGTTTATTTTTCCAATAATAAATTTTATATAAATCATATAAAACAAATAATTTAAAAAATAATTCCAAAATCTTACATAAAATAACGAAAAGATAATTCTTTTCATAATATATATAAAATAATTATGAAAGGAGTTTATAAAAGGTGAACAAAATAATTAAAATAATTTGTACAGTATTAATAATACCAACGTTTTTAATATGTTTTCTTATGCCTAACTCTATGGCTTTATCTCCATCTAGTGAACCAACTTATCCAGGAATTGATGTTAGTGGGTATCAAGGAAATATAGACTATAGCAAAGTAGCAAAAGCAGGTATAAAAATCGTATATATGAAATCAAGTGAAGGTAATAGTTATGTAGATTCACGTTTTGAAAGAAATTATACAGAAGCTAAGAAAAATGGATTAAAAGTAGGAGTATATCATTTTTTAACAGCAAGAAGTATTAGTCAGGCAGAGCATCAAGCTCAATTTTTTGTTTCTTTAATTTCTAATAAAAGTATAGACTGTAAACTTGCTATGGATTTTGAGAATTTTGGAAATTTAAATAAGAAACAAATAAATGAAATTGCAATTGCATTTATTAATAAAGTTAAAGAACTTAGTGGAAAAGAAATAGTTGTTTATAGTAATACATATACTGCAACATATGTTTTTGAAGGCGAAGTTACAAATTATCCATTGTGGGTAGCACAATATGGCGTAAGTCAACCTCAGGATAATGGAAATTGGTCATCTTGGGTAGGCTGGCAATATGCAGATGATGGAGAGGTAAATGGTATAAATGCTAGAGTAGACATGGATAAATTTACTAAAGAAATATTATTATCAGACACATCAGAAATTCCAGATGTAGAAAATCCAAATTCTGAAGGAAACGGTGGAAACGAAGGCGGAAACCAAAATGGTAATGGAAGCGAAAATAATGGAAATAGCAACTCAGGCGGAAGCAATAATGAAAATCCAAGAACAAAAACAATTATTATAAAATGGGGAGATACATTGTCTCAAATAGCATTAGACTATAATACTACAGTAAGAAGACTTGTAGAACTTAATAACATAGAAAATGAAAATTTAATATATGCAGGAGAAACATTAGTAGTGCCTATAACAAATAGTAATATAGAAAATATTTATATAGTAAAAAGAGGAGATACATTATCTCAAATAGCATTAAACTTTAATACAACAGTAAGTGCAATAGCAAATTTAAATAAAATAACTAATGTGAATTTAATATATACAGGTCAAAGACTAATAATTCCAGGAAATATTGTAAACGAAGATGGATGTATGCATGATTGTGGACACAAATTATATACAGTAAGAAGCGGAGATACATTATGGAGTATTGCAAGAAGATATGGAACATCTATTGCCAATATTGTAAGATTAAATAAAATAAATAACCCAAACTTAATTTATCCTGGCCAAATATTTAGAATTTAATTATAACTTATTCATAAGAAAAAATATAATAAAGGAAGTTAAAAAATAATCCTTAAAATAAAAAAATGTCCTAAAAGTAGATTTAGTTAGATTTAATCTATTTAGTAAAAATATTATAAGTGTCTTTCTCAATTTTAAAAACCTTTCCCCTTTTGGACATCTGTAACTCGGCATAATGCCTCGAACAGCTGTCACAATGGTCACCCACGCAAGGCTTTAAAATTTCAAAAGACACTTATAATATTTTTGTTCTAATGATGTAGTTCTAAAAGTTTAATTCTAATATTTTAAGATAGCTTATTATTTGCAAAGCTATTTTTTATGGATTTAATTACACATTTCACAAATAGCTAATATTAACATAAAATATATTAGGATGAATTTTTTTAGGAGGCAATTATGAAAAATATTTTGGAACTAAAAAACATAGGGAAAAAATATCAAGCTAAAAATGGAGAAATAGAAGCACTAAAAAATGTTAACTTAAAAGTTCAAGAAGGGGAGTTTGTTAGTATAATAGGTCCAAGCGGATGTGGAAAATCTACATTATTGTCTATTATAGCAGGTTTAGAAAAGCAAACATCAGGAGAAGTGCTAAAAAAAGGAGAAATTGGTTACATGCTTCAAACAGATAGCTTACTTCCTTGGAGGACTATTTATAAAAATGTACTATTTGGATTAGAAATAAGAAAAATAAAAACTCTAGAAAACGAAAAATATGCTCAAGAATTATTAAAAAAATACAATTTATATGAATTTAAAGAAAAATATCCAAATCAATTATCTGGTGGCATGAGGCAAAGAGTAGCTTTAATTAGAACTTTAGCAACAAGACCAAGCATACTTCTTTTAGATGAAGCATTCTCAGCATTAGATTATCAAACCAGAATAATGGTAACAAATGATATATTTCAAATATTAAAAAACGAAAAAATAACTGCAGTTATGGTAACACACGATATATCAGAAGCAATAAGTATGTCAGATAGAGTAGTAGTTCTTACAAACAGACCAGGTACAGTAAATAAAATACATGAAATAGATTTTGAAATGGAAAATAGAAATCCTATAAATTGTAGGGAAAGTCCGAAATTTAGTAAGTATTTTGATACTATTTGGAAGGAGCTTGATGTACATGTATGAGAAAAACATATCTGAAGAAAGAAAAAAATACTTAAGACAAATAAATAGAAGTAAAGTTTTAATTGTGCTTACAAGATTAGCAATAGTAATATTATTTATTGCAGTGTGGGAAATCTTAGCAAATGTAGGTATAATAGACAGTTTTATTGCAAGTAGCCCATCAAGAATATGGAATACATTTTTAAATTTATCTTCATCAGACTTAATGACACATGTGGGAATAACATGTTTAGAAACTTTAATAGGTTTTACTTTAGGTACATTACTTGGAATTGCAATTGCAATAGTACTATGGTGGTCAAAATTTTTATCTAGGGTATTAGAGCCATTTTTAGTTATATTAAATAGTTTGCCAAAAGTTGCTTTGGGTCCAGTTATTATTATATGGGTAGGAGCTGGAATGCCAGCAATTATAACAATGGCACTTCTAATATCACTAATAGTAACAGTTATGGAGATTTTAAATGGATTTTTGGAAACAGATAAAGAAAAAATAAAAATGGCACAGACTTTTAATGCAAACAAATTACAGACGCTAATAAAAATTATAATACCAGCAAATATACCAACATTTTTTAATTCTTTAAAAGTTAATATAGGATTATCACTAGTTGGTGTAATAACAGGAGAATTTTTAGTGTCAAAAGCAGGTTTAGGCTACTTAATAGTTTATGGAGGCCAAGTATTCCAGTTGGATTTAGTTATGACAGGTGTAATAATCTTAGCTATAGTTGCAGCTGTTATGTATCAAGCAGTAGTTATAACTGAAAAGATAGTTGTGAAAAGGGGTTGAGTTTTTGAAAAGGATATTAATAATTATTATAATTATTGCTGTTATTATTACGGGAGCGGTAATATACAGCTTAAATAACAAAACAAATGATGAAACTTTAGAAAAAATTAATGTAAGTGAGGTTGCACGTTCTGTATTTTATGCACCTCAATATGTTGCTATAAACAAAGGATTTTTTGAAGAAGAGGGGATAAAGGTAGAACTTACAACAGGTCAAGGAGCAGATAAAGTAATGACAGCAGTATTAGCTGGGCAGTGTGAAATAGGTTTTGCAGGTCCAGAAGCATCTATATATGTTTATAACGAAGGAAAAGAAGATTATGCAGAAGTATTTGCTCAACTAACTAAAAGAGATGGTTCATTTTTAGTAAGCAAAACAGATACAGACAATTTTAATTGGAATGATTTAAAAGGTAAAACAGTAATACCTGGAAGAAAAGGTGGAGTTCCTTATATGACATTTGAATATGTGCTAAAACAAAATGGAGTAAATCCTAAAAAAGACACTAATTTAGATGATAGTATACAATTTGATTTAATGGCAGGAGCTTTTGCAGGAGGAAATGCAGAATATGTAACTTTATTTGAGCCTACTGCATCAATGACAGAAGACGCAGGAAAAGGGTATGTTGTAGCATCTATAGGAGAGGCATCAGGAGAAATTCCATATACAGCATATTTTGCTAAAAGGAGTTATATAAAAGAAAATGAAGATATTATACAAGGGTTTACTAATGCTGTATATAAAGGACAAATGTGGGTAAAGGAACATACTGCTGCAGAGATTGCAGAAGTAATACAAAATTTTTTCCCAGACACAAAATTAGAAATGCTAACTAGGTCTATTCAAAGTTATATGGATATAGATGCATGGAATGATACACCTGTATTAAAGGAAGAAGCATTTAATAGATTACAAACTGTTATGAAAGAAGCAGGAGAATTAGAAAAAGAGGCACCATATAATCAAGTTGTAAATAATAAATATGCAGAAGAAACAATTAAAAATTACCAAAAATAGCAAATTGTTGTCACAAAGACATATAAAAATAAGCTCAAAATGTCAAAAAGATGGCTATAAATAGCAATAATTACAATATTACAAACTATGGAAAAATATGCTGTTGTCAAAGTTGAAAAAATATTAAAAATAAACAATAGAAAATCTAAAACTTTTGAAAATCATTTTTTTAAAAGTTTTAGATTTTTTTTAGAAATGAAATCAGTATACAAATTAATAAAATATAGAAATATCAAGCGATTAACAATAAAAAGAAACTAAATATATATTGAAAAACAATCTAAAAAATAAGAAAATAGAAAAAATCATTTTTGAAAAATGTTAAAAAATAAAATGAAAAGATGAAAACTTGATAAATCCTTATATTTCAATACTTTGACACTAAAAAATGTTGAAATATAAAGGAAAAATGCAAATTGTAATATAATTGTAATAATTCTGTAATATTTCTAAAAAAACTTAAAAAATACTATAAATAAGAGACTTTGAAAAAAAGGATACATAATATTAAATTTATGACATATTGACAAAAATAAATAAAAACGTTGAAAAATAAGCAAAAACACCGTTCGAATTACATAAAAAATATGCGTTTGACATTATAAAAATACTGGATTAATATAGCATTACGAAAACAAAACAAACTAAAATTAAAAAACAAAAATAGAAAATGTAAAAATAAAAACAAATGAATAAAAAATAAAAGTAAAAAATCAAAAAAGTAAGTTCAAAAACAAAAGATAATTAAAAAAAGAGTAATATAAAAACATAACAAGGGGGAACAAAAAATGCAAGTAGTAAAAAGAGATGGAAGGATAGTAGACTTTGACAAACAAAAAATATTAGCAGCTATAGAAAAAGCTAATGCTGAAGTAAAGCCAAGAGAAAGGGCAAACAAGGAAAATATTAAAGAAATAGTTGAATATATTACAGGACTAGATAAAAAAAGAATTCTAGTAGAGGATATTCAAGATATTATAGAAGAAAAATTAATGGAATATGGAAAATATTTTTTGGCAAAAAAATATATTACATATCGTTATACTAGAGAGTTAGTAAGAAAAGCAAATACAACAGACCAATCTATAAAAGAACTAATAGATGGAGAAAGTGAATATTGGAACAATGAAAATTCAAATAAAAATGCAAGAGTTGTAACAACTCAAAGAGATTACTTAGCAGGAATTACAAGTACAGATATTACTAGAAGATTTTTATTACCAAAAGATGTTGTAGAAGCACACGATGAAGGTATAATTCATTTTCATGATGCAGATTATTTTGCACAAAATGCATTAACAAACTGCGAATTAATTAATTTAGATGACATGTTACAAAATGGAACTATCATGAATGGAGTTATGATAGAAAAACCACATAGATTTTTAACAGCTATGACAATTGCAACACAAATAATTTTAGCAGTTACATCTTCTACTTATGGTGGAGCAACAGTATCACTAACACACTTAGCTCCTTTTGTAAAAAGTAGTTATGATAGATATTACAAAAAATATCAAGACAGAGGATTGAGTGAAAAACAATGTAAAGAATATGCAGAACAAGACACTAAAAAGGAAGTATCAGATGGAGTACAAACATTTAATTATCAAGTAAACTCTATGACAAACACAAATGGACAAGCTCCATTCCTATCTGTTTGTATGTATTTAGGAGAAACAAAAGAATACAAAAAAGAACTTGCAATGATAATAGAAGAATTCTTAAAACAAAGAATGGAAGGATTTAAAAACGAAAAAGGAGTTTATATTACTCCAGCATTCCCTAAGTTATTATATGTATTAGAAGAAGACAACATTGTAGAAGGCAGACCATATTACTACTTAACAGAACTTGCAGCCAAATGTACTGCTAAAAGAATGGTACCAGATTATATTTCAGAAAAGAAGATGTTAGAATTAAAAATAGACAAAAATGGTAATGGAAATTGCTATCCTTGTATGGGATGCCGTTCATTCTTAACACCATATGTTGATGAAAAAACAAATAAACCTAAATATTATGGAAGATTTAATCAAGGCGTTGTAACAATAAACTTAGTAGATGTAGCATTATCATCAGAAAAAGACATGGACAAGTTCTGGAAAATATTTGATGAAAGACTAGAACTATGTCACAAAGCACTACAAGTAAGACATGAAAGACTAAGCAAAGTAACAAGTGATGTAGCACCTATATTATGGCAAAATGGCGCATTAGCAAGATTAAAGAAAGGCGAAAGTATCCATTCATTATTACACGGAGGATATTCAACAATATCTCTAGGATATGCTGGACTATATGAGTGTGTAAAATATATGACAGATCACAGTCATACAGACAATGGAGAAGGAAAAGACTTTGGAGTTCAAGTAATGCAAAAATTAAATGATAAATGTAAAGAATGGAAAGCAGTAGAAGATATAGATTATAGCGTTTATGGAACACCAATAGAGTCTACAACATATAAATTTTCAAAATGCTTAAAGAAAAGATTTGGAGTAATAGAAGGAATAACAGATAGAGATTATATAACAAACTCTTACCATATTCCTGTATTTGAAGAAATTGATGCATTTTCTAAATTAAGTATAGAAAGCCAATTCCAACAATTAAGCCCAGGAGGAGCAATTTCTTATGTAGAAACACCAAACCTACAAAATAATATAGAAGCTGTATTACAAATTATTAGATTTATTTATGACAATATTATGTATGCAGAATTAAATACAAAATCAGATTATTGCCAAGAATGCGGATTTGATGGAGAAATTTTAATAGATGATAATTTAGAATGGTATTGTCCAAACTGTGGAAACAGAAATCATGATACATTAAATGTAGCAAGAAGAACATGTGGATACATAGGAAGCCAATTCTGGAATAAAGGAAGAACACAAGAAATAAAAGAAAGAGTGCTTCATATAGATAATAAAGATGCAGAGATGCCAAAGAGAGAAAAAACAAAAGCTGCTGTTTAAAATTTAAAAAAATATAAAATGCATATAAAAAAATAAATGTATACAGATATAGTGATATAAATTCATTATATTTGTATACATAAAATAATTTTCTTCGTTTTTTAAAATATAAAAGAAAGAATATATTTATAAAACTTATATTAATAAATCTTGTAAATATATTATATGAGGTGCTAGTAAAATGAGATATAATAAAGTTAGAAAAATGGATATTTCAAATGGACCAGGGGTTAGAGTATCTATATTTATGCAAGGTTGTACTTTTCATTGTAAAAACTGTTTTAATCCAGAAACACATGACTTTATGGGTGGAGAAGAGTTTACAGAAGATACAATAGACCAAGTTTTAAAATTATGTGAAAATGAAAATGTAGAAGGGCTATCTATATTAGGCGGAGAACCAATGCATCCAATGAATATTGAAGGAACAACAGAGCTTGCTAAAAAATTTAAAGAAAAATTTCCAAATAAAAACTTATGGGTATGGACAGGTTTTTTATTTGACAGAGATTTACAAAATAAAGAAGTATTAAAATATATAGATGTTTTAGTTGATGGTCAATATGTAGACGAATTAAGAGATCCAAGATTAAAATACAATGGTTCTTCAAACCAAAGAGTTATAGATGTACAAAATAGTGTAAAACAAGGAAAAGTAATATTTTATAAAGATAAATAAAATATAAATACATTAGGGTTTATGTAAGATTAAATTCAATTTACTATTTGCTTTTACTTTTTCACTTGACTATTTTTAGAAAAATATAAATTCAGAAAATTAAATTTTTTAGAAATATTGACAAATTTAACCAAGATTAGTATAATTAAATGCATGAGCATAAATATGTAAGTTTAATGTTCATAAAAGAAAATCCCACACGTAAGAGTGTAATTACTGAAGGGAGGGGAAATTATGTCAGAAGTTAAAGTTAATAATGGGAATATAGAGGATGCCTTAAAAAGATTTAAAAGACAATGTGCTAGAAATGGAGTTCTTCAAGAAGTTAGAAAAAGAGAACACTATGAAAAGCCAAGTGTAAAAAGAAAGAAAAAATCAGAGGCAGCTAGAAAAAGAAAATTTTAATTAATAGTTACATATATTTAGGCGTTTTTCAAAATTATTTGAAAGCGCCTTTTAATTTTTTAATACGGATTAAAATTTATAAATAGGAAATATATATTATTTAGATTATATAGTCATATAAAAGATAAAAAATAAAAGAAAATAATCCACTTAATGTATATAAATTGTGAATTATATGTGTTATTTAATATTAAAAATGTGTAAATACATTAAATTGAAAAAATAAATAATATTTAATGTGATTTAACATAATTTTTACTATAAAATAAACTCATAAATTATATAAATAAATTTATATAAAGTGTATAAAATTTCCAAAAATGTATTATAATAAGAAAAGCAATAAAATCTAAAAGAAAAATAAATAATTATTACTATAAAATAACTTGTAATTCTAAAATAGAAAGGCAAGAATATAAAAGAAAGGAATGAAAAAATATGGAAGGAATAAAAATTCATAAAATAGAAACAAATCAATTTAAAACAAACTTATATGCAGTTTTTTTAGCAACTCCATTAAAAAGAGAAAATGTTACTAAAGATGCTTTAATTGCAGCTGTTTTAAGAAGAGGGACAAAAAATATAATATCTCAGGACAAAATTAGCAAAGAACTAGAAGAGATGTATGGAGCAAGTTTCGACTGTGGAATAGAAAAAACAGGAGATAATCATATTATAAAGTTTTATTTAGAAGCTTTAAATGAGGAATTTTTACCAGAAAAAGAAGAACTCACGCAAAAATGCATAAACATTTTGTTAGATATAGTAACAAATCCTTTTGTAGAAAATAATGGGTTTAAACAAGAATATGTAGATGGTGAAAAAGAAAACTTAAAGCAAATTATAAATGGAAAAATAGATAATAAAGCAAGGTATTCATTAGACAGATGTATAGAAGAAATATTTAAAGGAGAGCCATATGGATTATATAAATATGGATATGTAGAAGATTTGGAAAAAATAACTCCTCAAAATCTTTATGAATATTATAAAGAATTAATAAAAAATTGTAAAATAGATATCTACTATTCTGGAATATTTGATAATGATAATACAGAAAAAATTATAGAAAAAAGATTACAAGAAAATAATATAGAATCAAGAAATGCCGAATATGTAATAAATAATGAAATGACAGAAAAAAAGCAGAAATCAGAGACTAAAACAGTAGAAGAAAGCATGGATGTAACACAAGGAAAATTGGTATTAGGCTTACAAATAGATGACAATAATAAAAACTCAAGATTTGCAGCATCAGTATATAATGCTATATTGGGAGGCGGAGCAAATTCTAAGTTGTTCCAAAATGTAAGAGAAAAAAATAGCTTAGCATATACTGCAAGTTCTAGTTATATAAGAACAAAAAATGTTATATTAGTTCATTGCGGTATAGACATAGAAAAATATGAAAAGGCTTTAGAAACCATAAAAGAACAAATTGAAGATATGAAAAAAGGAAATTTCACAGATAAAGATATAGAAGATGCAAAAAAATTAATAATATCAAGTGTTAAAAGTATTTCTGCAGAACAGGATACAGAAATAACATATGATTATGGACAAGAATTATCTAATGAACATACAACAATAAAAGATTACCAACAAAATATAGAACAAGTTAAAAGAGAACAAATTGTAGACATAGCAAATAAAATTAATATTAATACAATTTATTTTTTGAAAAACTAATAATAGATAAAAAATGGATATAAAAACAAAATATAAATTAATTGTACAGAAAGGAGAATGTGAATGAAAATAATAGAAAGCTCAAAGATAAAAGAAAAAGCATATATAGAGAAATTAGAAAATGGAATGGATATTATAATAATCCCTAAAAAAAATGCTATAAAAAAATATATAATATGGGGAACACACTTTGGATCTATAGATAATCATTTTATAATGCCAAATACAGGAGAAGAGGTATATATTCCAGATGGAGTAGCGCATTTTTTAGAGCATAAAATGTTTGAACAACCTAATGGAACTAATAGTCTAGATACATTAATGGCACTAGGAATAGATGCAAATGCATATACAACAAATGACCATACAGCATATTTGTTTGAATGTACAGACAATTTTTATGAAGGTTTAGATGAACTAATGGATTATGTACAACATCCATATTTTACAGAAGAAAATGTAGAAAAGGAAAAAGGTATAATCGGTCAAGAAATTGGGATGTATGATGATGACCCAGGTTGGCAACTTTATATGAATGCAATGGATTGCATGTATAAAGAAAATCCAATAAAAATAGATATAGCAGGAACAGTAGAGTCAATAAGCAAAATAACACCAGATGTGTTATACAAATGTTATAATACATTTTATAATCCTGCAAATATGACAATGGTAGTTTGTGGAGATTTTGAGCCAGAAAAATTATTAGAAGAAATAAAGAAAAGATTAATAAAAAAAGAAAATCAAGGTGAGATAAAAAGAATATATGCAAAAGAAGAAAGAGGAATTAACCAAAAAGAAAAAGAAGTTAGCATGGAATTAAGTAATCCTCTATTTCTTATTGCATATAAAGACAATGTAGAAAATAAAGAGAACTTTGTAAAAAGACATATAGCAATTGAAATTTTACTAAATATGATAATAGGTAAGAGTTCCGAATTATACAAAAGACTATATGAAGAAAATATTTTACTGAACGAGCCAAGTTTTGACTATGAATTTAGCGATGAATATGCACATATTACAATATCTGGACAATCGAGAAATCCAAGAAAGATATATGAAGAATTAACAAAACAAGTAAAATTATATATTGAAAATGGACTAGATAACGAACATTTTACTAGAATTAAAAAGAAAATATATGGGGATTATGCTATAGAATACAATAGTGTTGCAGATATTGCTAGAATGTTTTTAGCAGATAAAATGAAAGGAATAAATAGTTTTGACTATATAGAAGAATTTAATACAGTAACTAAAGAATATACAGAAAGTATTTTAAAAGAAGTATTTATTGAAAAAAATGAAATATTATCAATTATAAATCCAAAATAAGTTCCTTTCAAAAATTTTATAGAAGGGAATATGACTATTAACTTTGTAAATATCAACTTATAAAAAAATATAAAATAAAATGTTATAAATAATAAAGCAAAAAAATAAAATATGATAAATAAGTGAAAAATATTTAAGTTGAATAAGTATTGCAAAGAAAAAAGATAGGCATATAAAGTTATTAAGATGCAAATTGTAGAAATTCCAATTCTTAATTTGAAATTAAAAATATCTAAAATAGCTTTTAATATATTTGGAATAGATATTTATTGGTATGCACTAATAATAGTAGTTTCTATTGTTAGTGCTTTATTTTATTGCAAAAAAATAAAAGGAAAATATGGAATAAAATTTGAGACAATTTTAAATGTTTGTATATTAGTAATTCCTACAGGCATTATTTGCGCAAGATTATATTATGTAATATTTAATTTAAAATATTTTATAGAAAATCCGATGCAAATTTTAGATATTAGAGATGGTGGATTGGCAATATACGGAGGCATAATTGGAGGAATTGTAACAATTATTTTATATTGTAAAAAACATGAAATAAATTTATTTGATTTGCTAGACTATTTGGCTCCTGCCGTAGCTTTAGCACAAAGTATAGGAAGATGGGGGAATTTTGTAAATATAGAAGCATATGGAACACAAACAAGCCTGCCATGGAAAATGTGCATTATAGAAAATGGAATAAAAAAATGTGTACACCCTACTTTTTTATATGAATCACTTTGCACATTTTTAATATTTTTATTGCTGTATAAATTACAACAAAAAAGAAAGTTTAAAGGAGAAATTTTCTATTTATACTTAATATTGTATGCTTTTGTAAGATTTTGGATAGAAGGAATAAGAATTGATAGTTTAATGCTAAAAAATTTCAGAATTTCGCAAATTTTATCTATAGCTATTTTTATACTTTTTTTAGGGATTTTTACGTATGCTGCTATCAGAAATCATATAATGTCGAAAAAGGTAAAAAAATAGAATAAAAAGTCATTCGAAAATCGACGCAAATACTGTCAATAAAGGGCAAATCCGTTGACTAACATGTAAAAATATGGTATTTTTAATATATACAAAATGAAAGGTGCATAAAAAGGAGAGTGATTATATGTTAAATGATGATATTTGTAAATTAAGAGAGAGACTAAACGAAAGCATAATTAACAACGAAGACTATAACATTACATATAAAATAAGCGTAGAACTAGACGAACTAATTGCAAAATACTACAGAACAACAATAACACTAAGGCCGAAACCAAAGAAAAAAAGAACAAGTATAAGAGAAATACAAGAATTATTTAGCGAAAAATGAAAATATTAGGGAAATACATATAAAGAGGTTTATTATTTTATTAGTAATAAGCCTCTATTTTTTACATTTTTATTACAAATTAAAAAAATATGTAGAAAAATAAAAAAAAGTATGTTATCATATAAATAATACACTAAAAAGGAGTAATTATGAGTAACAATACAAAAAAGCTAATTAACAGAATAATAATGGTACTTACATGTTGTATGATTTTATTTAGCTTATCATGTGTGTATGGACAGGGAACGATTGATCCAAATAGTATAACTAAACCACCAGCATTGACTACAGGAGATACACAAACAGCTATAAATAAGATAAGTCCGATAATAAGCTATATAACTGGAATTGGAATGGCAGTATCAGTAATAACATTAATTGTATTAGGTATAAAATATATGGTTGGTAGTATTGAAGAAAGAGCAGAATACAAAAAGAGTATGATACCATATTTAATTGGAGCATTTTTTGTATTTGGAATATCAGCAATTTTAACAATAATTATGCAATTTACAGATGAATTATTTCCAACCACTTGAAAAGTTTAAAACAATATAGTATATTAATAATTGGAGGGGAAGATATGAAAAAAAGTATTTTAAAAAATATAATTTTAATGATGTTACTTTTTTTAAGTATTTTTTCTTCATCTAATATTGTATTTGCTACTGGAGACCAAAGCGTGAGCGGAATTATAGATGGTGGTTCAAGTTTTATTAATGATGGAGAAAAACAAACATCACCTATAACAACAGATAAAACACAAGAATTAACAAACGATTTATATAATATATTATTTTTTGTTGGTTTAGTACTTGCAGTAATTATAGGAATAATTCTTGGAATACAATTTATGACAGGAAGTGTAGAACAAAAAGCAAAAGTAAAAGATGCATTAGTACCATATATTGCTGGGTGTATAGTTATATTTGGAGCATTTGGCATATGGAAATTAGTAGTTACAATACTAAGAGGTATATAAAATTGATATTATAATTATCTTAATTAAAATAAAGATAAAAAGTATATAGAATAAAAAGGGAGGAAAATAAATGAGCAAAACAGCAAAGAAAAATGCAATTGTAAAAATATTTTGCATAATATTAATGGTGTCTATGTTTTTATCAGTAGCTAATACAGTTTTTGCAGATACTTTAACACCGGGATCTTTTAACAATGTTAATGCTAATTTAGGGCAGGGACAAAACCTTGTTAATACTATTATTGGTTGGTTAACAGGTATTGGTATGGCTGTATCTGTAATAGTATTACTTGTATTAGGTATTAAATACATGATAGGTAGTGCAGAAGAAAAAGCAGAATATAAGAAAACTATGATTCCATACTTAGTAGGTGCAGTATTAGTATTTGGTGCATCTGCTATAGCTCAAGTAGTATATAGTATTGCAAAGCAAGCTAATGATAGCGTTAAGTAATAATATATTACAACAAGATTACAAATATATTAAAAGTGCATGACAATGCACTTTTTTTTATTTTTTATCTACCTTTTTTCTACATAATTTGCTATAATTAATATTAAGTATAAATGGGCATACGAAGGAGGAATTTATGGGAACATATAATTTACCCAGAAATGTAAAGGGCGAAGGTAGAATTTTATTTGTATTCACAGGAAAAAGTTTTATATATGCGATTGTAGGTGGAGGAATAGGACTATTATTTTATGGAATATTTTCTCTTGTTGGATTAAACATTGTAGGAATAGCAATAACAGTATTACTTGCTTTAGTTGGTTTTGCTATTGGAACATTTAAAATGCCAGAAATATCAGGGTTAGGTTTTACTAAAAAAGTTGGTGGAGAAAACTTAGATGATATTATAAAAAGAGCAATAATGTTTAAGACAAAAGGAAGCAAAATATACGTTTATAAGGAGGGAAAAAACAATGCTAAATGATATTAATACAATTACAATAATATTAGCAGTTGCCTTAGGAATTTTCTTACTTCTATTAATAATATTAGCAGCTGTATATTTTTCTTCTAAATCAAAAGAAAGAAAAGAAGAACAAGCAAAAACACCTTCTACTAACACTAATGTTAAGAAAGATTCAAAGAAGACTTATACTGTAGAATCTGTATTTGACTTTATGGATTTTGACAAAATTGAAGACAATATGATTTCTCAGAAAAATGGAGAAAGATACATAATGGTCGTAGAGTGCCAAGGTGTGAATTATGACTTAATGTCAGAAGTAGAGAAAAATGCTGTAGAAGAAGGATTTATTCAATTTTTAAATACATTAAGACATCCAATACAAATATATACACAAACAAGAACAATAAACTTGGAAAATAGTATACAAACATATAGAGATAAGGTTAAAGAATTAGACGATAAATTAGAAAGACAGAGAATGCAATATCAAAATATGGTTGATTCTGGAAAATATTCAAAACAACAATTAGAACAAGCATATTATGAGTTAACTAAACAAACGAACTTATGTGAATATGGAAAAGACATAATTTATACAACAGAAAGAATGAGCTTAAATAAAAATGTACTTAATAAAAAATATTATATTGTTATTCCATATTATACATCAGAACTAGGACAAAATGATTTTGATAAAGATGAAAAGAAAAACTTAGCATTCTCAGAATTATATACAAGGGCACAATCTATTATAAGAACATTATCTGTTTGTGGTATAAATTCTAGAATATTAGATTCAAATGGATTAGTAGACTTACTATATGTAGCATATAATAGAGACGATGCAGAAGTTTATGGACTAGATAAAGCTTTAAAAGCAGGTTATGATGAATTATACTCAACAGCTCCAGATGTATTAGACAAGAAAATGAGAGCATTAGATGCAAAAATAGAGCAAGAAGCATTTAATAAAGCTAATGGAGCTGTTATAGAAGCAAAATCTAAAAAACAAAAGGCTCTTGAAAGAAAAGAAAATAGGATGGACGACTTAATAGAACAAATGGCACAACTTATTATAGATGAAAATAGAGCAGCAATTGGAAATAGAGTTGCAGATGATGCAAAAGATATTATAAAAGAAGAACGTGCAAGAAGAAAAGGTAGACCAAGAAAAGAAGAAGGAGGTACAAAAGAAAATGAGCAAAAAGAACAAACTTCAAACAAATGATTTTAAGGAACAACGTAATGATTACACAAAACCAGATGAATACGAAATTTTAAAGAAGAAAACTATAAAAGAACTTATTGCTCCATCTGGAATAGATGCTAGCAACATAGATCACTTAGAAATTATATCTAATGTTACTAGATATGCTAGAAGTTTCTTTGTATCTGCATTACCAAGAATGTGTACATTCCCAGAATTGTTTAGAGATATGTACATGTTTGGAGATATTAATACATCTATATACATAAACCCAATTTTAGAGTCAAAATCACAAAATGACCTAAACAGAACAATAAATGAATTAGAAACAGAAAGAATTGTAGCAGCAGATAGAGGAAACATAAACAGAGAAAGTAGCTTAGCACAAAAAAGAATGGAAGCAGAGCAATTAAGAGATGAAATTGCAGCAGGATATAATAAATTATATGAAGCATCTATTATATCAACTTTATTTGCATATAGTTTAGATGATTTAAATAAATATACAAAATTGTTATCAACAGAAGTTGCAAAATCTTTAGTAGGAATAAAAACAGCATGGGGTATGCAAGAAGATGCATTTAAATCTAACCTTCCTTTAATGGAAGATAGGATAAAGAAAACACATACTTTTGACCGTAGGTCTATGGGAACAGTTTTTCCATTTACTACATCAGAAGTAGGACATCCAACAGGAATACCTTTAGGTATAAATAAGCAAACTGGGGTACCAATTTTATTTGATAATTTTCATAGTAGTTTAACAAACTATAATATGGTTATATTTGCTAAATCTGGTGCTGGTAAGTCTGTTACTATGAAGACTTTAATTTCAAGGTCAGCAGTACTTATGGGAATACAAAGTTTAGCATTAGATGCTGAAGGTGAATATAGTATAGTTGCAGAAAGCTTAGGAGGAATAAATGTTGTACTTTCTCCAACATCTTCAACTGTTATAAACATATTCGACTTAGAAACAGAAATTGTAAAAGATGAAATAACAGGAAGAGAGAGACTAGTTTTAAATGTTGAAAACAAGGTGGAAGACGTAACACAAGCATTACTTACAATGGCAAGAGGTAGTACAAGAAGCCAAGAAGTTAACGAACTTACAAAGCAAATTATTGCAGAATCTGTTTCAGAAGAATATGCAAGTTTAGGAATAAATGGAGACCCAAACAGCTTATACAAAACGTCGAATGGAAGCATGGGTGGGAATATGCTTGGAAAAGAAAAGAAAGAAATGCCAACTATAGGTTCTTGGTATAGAAGAATACAAAGAAAAGCAGAAGAAAATAAAAACCAAGATTATAGTTTCCATTACAGCTATTTACTAAAAGTTATGAAACAATATATAAGAGAATATGACGGACAAATGGCATATTTTGATGGACAATCTACATTTGACTTACTAGATGGAACATTATTTATAAATTTAGATATATCTCAACTAGAGGAAAGGTTTGCAAGACCACTTGCACAACAAATATTACTTGCATGGATATGGGAAAAATATGTTAAGAAAAACAGTGAGGATAGAGAAAGAGCATCAAAGAAAAGGGTAATTGTAGATGAGGCATGGATGTTACTTCCATACCCAGAAGCCGTAGATTTCTTAAATACAATGGCAAGACGTGCAAGAAAAAGAAATGTTTCTTTAGCAATTATTTCTCAAAGATTCCAAGACTTTTATGAGAAACCAGAAGCTCAGGCAGTACTTACATCTTCAGATACTAAGCTATTTTTAGCACAAGACAAGTCAGAAATACAATATTTAAAAGAAGTATTTAAGCTAAGTGAAGGAGAAGCAGGTTTCTTGGTAACATGCTTTAAAGGAGAAGGGTTATTGAAAGTAGGCGCAGATAGTGCTATAATACAAATAAACCCAACAAGCAAAGAATTCGAGTTTGTGGATACAAACTTAAATACATTAGTGGAAAGGAACAAAAGAAGGCAGGTTAGCAATTACAATTATTAGGAGGAAAAAATGAAAAAGATATTTACTAACAAGAACTTCATACAAAAAGTAATTATTGCAATAATAATTATGATATTATTTACTTTTTCTGTTCCAACACGAGCACAAGCAGATCGAGGAGGCGTTTTGCTAGGACCAGTATTTGATTTATTTTCAAGTATTGGAGATGTTATATTAGCAGGACTAAATGCATTTTTAGTAGATGGAGAATTTACTCCAGATGGACGGAAACTTTTTTGATATAGTATTAGTTAAATGGGATCAAGGTCCATTTGTAGAAGGAAAGGAAATAGACCCTGAAAGACCAGAACTTGGTGATGCAACATATAATACTGGTAATGCAATGGCGGAATCAAAATCATTTGGATCAGAATTATTGAATGGTGTAGGTGGAGATGGAGATATAAAAGTACCTTTTACAAGATATAGTCCAGAGAAAATATTTTCTGGAGCTGTACCTGCATTTGATGTTAATTTTATAGATCCAAAAGATTGGTCAGAAACATTAACAGACACAGAAAAGCAAGAAATAAAAGATGCACAGGAAGTTATAGATAACGAAGATTCTACAGATGAAGAAAAAGCAGAAGCAGAAGAGACAATAAAAAAGGCAGAAGCAAAAAATAATAAATCTATTGCAATGATATTACATGATACTATTGCTAAATGGTATGTTGCACTAAGAAACTTAGCAATTGTAGGAATGCTTATTATTTTATTATATGTTGGAATTAGAATAATAGTTTCTAGCACAGCATCAGATAAAGCAAAATATAAAGAATTTTTAAAAGATTGGTTAATTGCTTTATGTTTATTATTTACATTACATTATATTATGACATTTACAGTAACAGTAGTAAATTCAGTAACTGAAGCAATAGCAGGGGGGAATCCTGGAAAGGGTACAAATAATATTCCGGTTATTGTTGTCGAAGGAGATGCAGAAGCAGCTAAAGGAGCTACAGCAGATAGTGCTAAATTTAAATTTAATACGGATATAATGGGATATGCTAGATTTTTAATTCAATATGATGACCTAGGAACAAAAGTATTGTACTTTATTATATATATGGCTATGGTAATATATACAGTTATGTTTACAATAACGTATTTAAAGAGGTCATTAACAATGGCATTTTTAACGATGATAGCACCACTTATAGCTCTTACATATCCTATAGATAAAATAGGAGATGGAAGTGCACAAGGATTTAATTCGTGGCTTAAAGAATATGTTTATAATGCTTTAATACAACCATTCCATTTAATTATATATACTGTATTTGCAGGTTCAGCTGTTGTAGATTTATCAGCAGAAAATCCAATTTATGCAATTATAGTATTAGCATTTATTTCGCAATCTGAAAAGATGTTAAGGAAATTCTTTGGATTTGATAAAGCAAGTTCAGCTGGTTCACTTGGATCATTTGCAGGTGGTGCAGCAGCCATGAGTTTAACCCAAAAGCTTATAGGAAGTGTAGCACATAGAAAAAAAGGTGGTTCAGGCGGCTCAGGAGGAAATAGTAAAATTAGAACTCAAAACGCTGGTAGCATAGAAGATAATAATTCACCAGGATTAAGTGATTTCGCAGATTCTAGAATTGCTGGAGCAGGCAGTTCAGGAGCTATTGGAGATAGTGACTCAAATGCAAGATTTGGTGGTCCAGTTATTTTAGGAGGAGGTTCTTCTAGTCCTTCAGGAGGAAGTAGAGCAATAGGTGGTCAGAACGGAGGAGTTCATTTAGAACCTGGTGAAACAATATCGGGTGGAATAATTTTACCAGCAGGTGTATCAAATTCTACTTCACAATCATCTCAACCAGCGATTAGAACGGCACAAGTATCAGATTCAGGTTCTTCGAATAATACAAGACAAAGAAGTTGGACTCAAGATGATACTCGTGGAATGGGACAATGGATATCACAAAATTTAGCTCAAAGTAATCATCCTGTAATGAGATTTTCTAGAGGAGTAGGAAATGTAGCAAATTCAATTAAAAATGCACCAGGAGCTTTAGCAAATAAAGTAGCTAATTCAGGAGTAGTTCAAAATATACCTAAACCTATTAGAAATAGTGTACGTGGTGCAGGAGCAGTTTTAGCAGACATTGGAAAGAAGGGATTACATGCAGCTCCAAGAGTTGCAGGAAGAGCAGCTTTAGGAGCACTTGGCGCAAGTGTTGGTATTGCAGCAGGTATTGCTGGAGATGACCTTAATGATATTGTTAAATTTGGCGCAGCAGGTGCAGGAATAGGTTCTACTTTAGGATATGATGCAGCTACTGGAGTTGGAAGTTCAATTGCAGAAAGTGCTAGAGATATAAGAGATACATATAACGTAGGTGCACATGGTTTGAATGCAGCAGAATTAGCTGACCAAAGAAGAACTCTTATGAAAGATAAAGACAGAATGAATAGGTTAAATGATTTAGTACCTACAGATGATGGACATGCGAGAACAGCTAAAGAGAAAAAAGAACTTCTTGCAAAATCAATAGACTATACAGAAGCAGGAATAACAGATGAGAGAAAAATTGCAAAAGCAATGAAACTTGAGAAAACAGTGGCAAAAGACTTACAAAATGTCGAAGGTATGACAGAACAAGAAAAATCTGATGCTATTAAGAAGAGAGCTATGATAGCAGCACAATTTGCCGAAAGAGTAGATGATAAGAAATTAGTAGATGAAAAATATGTAGAGCAAGTAACACAATCTTGGGCAAGAGGAATGTTAAATCCAGAAGGTGGTATAAATCAAGCACAAGCAAGAAGAGAAGCAGAAAATATGATGAAATATGTTAAGAAACTTAAAAAAGTTAACTAATAATAAATTAATTAATTGTTATTAACAGGAGGACTATAATTATGAGAAAATTAATTAGATATTTTAATCAAAACAGGACTAAAATCTTATTAATTGTCTTTATTATAGTCTTTCTTATTATATTTGTAAGAGTACTAAATAATATTATAAAACGTAATTTACAGGAAGAAAATAATAATATTTCAAACATACAGGTAAATAAAGACACATCTATTCCAGATGAAGTGATAATATCTGGTGAAGAAATTTCAGAAGAAAAAGCAGTAGAAGATAAAAAAATTACCGAAGGTTTTGTACAAGCTTGTAACAATAAAGATTATTCTAAAGCTTATAATATGTTAACAGATGATTGTAAAAATATAGTATTTAATGGAACAATGGATAGTTTTGTTAGAAACTATTGTGACTTAATATTCAAAACAAGTAAAACATATAAGCTTGAAGGATGGTTAAATAAAACTGATGGAATGACATACAAAATGACATATTTGGAAGATAATATTTTAGCAACAGGTGGAATATCGGATGGGTTAAATTATACCGATTATATTACAATTACGAAAGAAAATGGAGAAAATAAATTAAGCATTTACAGTTTTATTAATAGTTATAACACTGAAAAAATTGAAAGTAAAAATAATATTGAAGTTAAAGTAAATAGAAAAGATGTTTACATGGATTATGTTGTTTATGCATTTGATATAACAAATAATAGTGAAAATGCAATTTTACTTTCTGACAATAGTGATAACAAACAGATATGTTTAGTAGATGAACATAATAGTGAATATATATCATATTTAAACGAAATACCACAATTTAATTTAGTAATAAACAAAGGTGAACAAAAGCAATTTGCAATAAGATTTGCAAAAGGGTATAGCTCTAGTACTAATTCGAGATATATAAAATTTAAAAATATTTATTTGGACTACAATTCATATGTAAATAATCCAAATGATGAAAATCTACAAAAGATAGAAATGAATATAAGACTATAGAATGAAAGGAGGTAAAGTAAAAAGAGGTGGCAGACGGAAACAATAATAATGAAAATAATGAACAAAAAAAATCTACGATAACTACCCAAGTAAAAAATGCAAGTAAAACAGGTGCAAAAAAAACTCTAAAACATTTATTAAAATTTTTGTTACCAGTTGTACCAATATTACTTATTGTCATGCTTCTCTATGCTTTAATTTCATTAGTAGTTGACTTTTTTCAAGGCATTTTTGAAGATGTAGCTAATTTTTTTACTATAAATTTAGAAAATGGTGCTTATGAGATAAAAGATGATGAAATAGACAAAGTTTTGGAGCAATTAAAAGATGAATATAACTTATCTGCAAAAGATTTGGGATTATTAGGAGATATAGATTATGATAAAGCTTCGGAAGAAGAGAAGAAAGCTGCTGAAAGAAAATATATAAAATTATTTTTGGAGGCACAACAAACTACACAAACTATTAATACACAAGTAGCAGGCTCAAATGGTAGTGTTTATATGATGACTCCTAAAATTTCAGAAAATACCATAACTAAATATCCAGATTATTCAATATTATGGGATGAAAATAACCCTGTTATTTCTAAAGAGGATTTTGTAAAGGCTGTAAAAGGGTATACACCTCCTTTAGGGTTTGGAGAAAGTGGAAGAAATAATTGGACAAGTTATGAAAAGTTCTTTAAAAATAATGCAGAAGAATTCTATGACATATCTACAGAAGCAGGAATAAATCCAATGGTAATGGTAGCAATAGGAACACATGAAAGTGGGTATGGAACTTCAAATATAGCAAATGAAAAATTAAACTTATGGGGTTGGGGAGCATATGACTCTAGTCCGGGACAATCAGCAATTGACTTTGATTCAGAAGATATTAAAGAAGGAATTAGTAAAGGTATTAAAGAAGTAGCTACAAGTTTAAAAGAGGAATGGACAACACCTGGAACTTGGAGATATGAAAGAATTTCAGGAGAAGGAAGAGATCCAACTACACTTGATGGTATAGGTCCATTATATTGTACAACAGCAGGTTGGAGTGACTTAGTAAAAAAGCATATGTTAAATATATTTGGAGATAAATGCAAACTAGGTAGTTCGTTAGGAAAATATACAGTATTAGAACATGAAAAAGATCTAGAATCAATGGAATTTAAGAAAATAGATGACTTTAAAAAGATTGTTGAAAAAGGTGGAGAATTCAGTAAGCTTAGAAAATATTATTCTATAGATGAAAACGGCAAATTATTATTAATTAACTTTAATTATACAAATGGAGTACCAAATTTAAGTATTCAAACTATTGACTATAAAAGTATGATATCGCAATATACTACATCATGCATGTTTTTCATAGATACAGCAATGGCAGTACAAAATCCAAAATTTATGGAAGCATTTGTACAAATGGTTAAAGATAGTAAAATAACATTAAATGTTATGTATAATTCTAGTAGAGAGGTAACAACAACTACTACATTTCATTATGAAACAACAACTAATGAAGATGGTACTACTTCAAAGAGATTAGTTTCAAGTACAAATGTAGTTACACAAGAAAGCTATACTCCAACGATAATGGTTTCAACAGCTAAAACGTGGATATTTAGTAGAGAAGCTGGATTTAAGCAGACTAATTTAGGACCAACATATTCACATAGTGATACTGGTTCTGGTGAAAATAGAGTAATTATAGATATAGAGTCTTCTGGAGTAAGCTATTCAGAAGAAACACCAAAAGAAGAATATAATGGTGGAGAAAAAGGGGAAGAAGGAACCTTTGTAGGATTATTGGATAAAAGATTTAAAATTCCAAATTCTGTTAATAAACGTTCAGCAGGTCCAGATTTAGTAAGTAATTATGTTGCTTATTTTGAATTCTTATCAAGAAGTTCGACAACACAAGCTATGGAAAACATAATGAGATATGTATTGTATAAATATACTGGACGTGATTATGGAGTAACTGAATTTGATGTAAATTGGTTTGCGTCACATACAATGAATGGAATAGTGGCAGGAAATGCATTTTTAGAATTTTTGAAAGTTTGGGAAGGTACTGCGACAGATAGTGAAGGAAACTATTTAGTAGCAGATGATGGAGTCGGAATTCCAACTGTTGGATTTGGAATAGCATTAAAGTATAATGTAGATAGATTTGCAGCTAAAGGAGTTACAGGAGTACAAAATTGGCAAATAGGAGATAATTGTTATAAAGATTATGGAGTTAGTAATAGTATAATAGATGAAATTATGCTTGAAGAGATTGCGGACTGGAAAGAATCTGTAAGAAAAGATACAGCTGCATGTGTACCACCTCTTAATGAACAACAAATTGATGCACTAACAATTATTAAGTATCAATATGGAGGCATAGGAAACTTTGTATCACAGTGGAATAAATATGGAAACACTGATATATTAAAAGATGTAGTTTATCAAAGTGGAGAATGGAAATATTATTTTAAGCAGAATCCGTCTGATGGAAGAGCAGAAGCAAACTGGAAATTATTCCACGAAGGAATATATGTAGATAAAGAAGGAAACGAAATAATTGGAGGAAGCGGAACAGAAGGAAATACTCAGATTTCTGGAATGAATATTGCTACATACACAAGCTCTTCTGGAAAAACTTATATACAATATAAACAAGGGGTAGGACCTTGGGCAGGACAAATGTATGGAAATGGAACAATTGCACAACAAGGATGTAGTGTTACAGCAATAGCAATAGCTTTAAGTGGATATGGATATAATTTTACACCATCAAATTTCTCGGGTCCACTAATATCGATTTTTGGTAAGACATCACAATATGCTACAGGGTCAAGTATAGTATTTACAAGAGGAAGCGATGGGTTGGCATATAATCAAGTTCAAACTCAGCATAAGCAAGACATCATAAATCATTTAAGAACAGGAAATGCAGTTATATATCATGTTCTAGGAGCAAGAAAAGGTTATAGTAGTATTTATACAAGTAATCAACATTGGATGGTACTTACAGATGTAAATGCAGATGGTACACAAGCGTATGTATCTAACCCTAATTCAGCAGGACCAAATGGATGGAATAATATAGATACCATTTTACAGTCATTATGTAGCTATATTAAAGTAAGTCAATAAAGGAAAGGTAGGCTATTATGAACTTAAAAAAAGTTATAATTATATCAATAATTTTAATAATTTTAATAATTATTACAGGTATTTCTTTGATTATTATACTTAATATAAATGAAAATAATATTAATAATACCATAGAAGATCCAGCTATCTTAGACATTAGTAGTAAATTTGAAAATGTAATAGATTATAGTAATTACAGTACAATATCTACTCTAATTAATGCTTATTTTTCAAATATAGCACTAAAAGATTCTGAGGTTGTATATAATTTATTGAGTCAAGATTATATAGCTGAAAATAATATTACACCAGATAACATTTTTTCAACAATAAAAACACAAGTTTCAAATAGTCCTATATGTTTAATAGATAATATGTATATGTCGAATGATTATAATTATCCAGTATATTTAGCAAAAGGCAAAGTTTTAGATATTAAATATCAAGAAAATGACGGAAATAGGATGCTAATAGAACAAAAAATAGAAAATATAAATTCACTTGATTATTATATATTAGTTAAACTTGATAATGTAGATATGACATATTCAATACAAGAATTAGATGAAGCAGAATTTAATGAAATATTTAATAGTCCAGAAAATGTAGAAAAAAATGCAATAAATAAAAATTCTAATAATGAGCTAGTATATTCTACAGTAAATGATGAAACTATATGTACTAATTTATTAAGTGATTATAAATTAAGAACTGAAGCAAATATAGAAAATGCATTTAGTAAAGTTGATGAAGAATATAAAAATAAAAAATATACATCTATTAATGAATATGAAGAATATATTAACAAAAATGAAAATGTATATGGATTTATGAAATTAAGTAAATATCAAAAAGAAGTTATGGATGACTATACGCAATATATTTGTTTAGATAGGGCAGGGCATTATTATATCTTTAGAGAGACATCTCCAATGCAATACACAGTTATCCTAGATACATATACTATAGATTTACCAGAATTTGTAGAGCAATATAATTCTTCATCCGAAGATAAAAAAGTCCAATTTAATATACAGAAATTTTTTGATGCAATAAATGATGGTGATTATTCTTATGCATATAGTAAGTTAGACCAAACGTATAAAAATAATAATTTCCCAACACAAACAGATTTTGAAAATTATATGAAAACAAATTTTTATGCTCAAAATAAATTAGGATATACATCATATGAGAAAAATGGGGATTTATATATTTATAAAATGGTAATTACAAATGGAGAGAACTCTTCTCAAACAATAGAGAAACAATTTGTAGTAAAATTATTAGATGGAACCAACTTCGTAATGTCATTTGAAAAATAGAATTCAAAGTATCAAAAGAAAATATTAAAATAGTAATATGAAAAGAAAAAATCAATTATAAATAATAAAAAATTGGTGGAATATATATTCTACCAATTTTTTATGTTATAATATAAACAAAAAAACAAAATTTACAAAAAACTAATAGGAAGGAGAATATGAGTATTTAAGATGAAATACTCATTGTGCAATTTATGTTTAATAATAAAAAAGAAGAAATATTACAAAAATCTGCATTATTATTTAGACAAATATCTAATACTTTAGACACTAAAACAGAACATATAGATAATATTAGATATTATGAAGATTTCTTTTTTGGAGGAGCTAACCTTGAGGAAAACAATGTGTATATAGTGGAAATAAAAACTCAAAATCCGAATATAAAAGCAGATAAAAAGGAAAAGAATAGTAAGGAAGATTTAAATACTGAAACAAATTCACAAATTGGTGATAATTATGAATTAGAACTTACAACATATGAAATATATGATGAAAATCAAAATTTAATAGCGGTTGTAGATACGGATGGAAATGTAAGCTTTTCAGATGAATATTTAACAAATCTAGAAAATTTGCCACCAGAATATTATGCTATGCTAGACCTAAGTGCTGCAGAGTTTTCATTACAAGAGATGACTGAAAAAGACATAAAGTTATCAAATAAAGATATAGAAAAATATGAAGAAAATAGTAAAAAAATTAACTTTGATAAAGAAGAGAAAGAAGCGGCAGAGATTATAGGAATAGAAGAGGATAATTTTAGAAGTTTAGCGGTTGTAAATCCACATACATTAGTAACAGCAAATGAAACATTAGGGCAAATTATACCAGAATTAAATCAGTATAGTGAAGTACAAATATGTTGTGAAAAGAGTGATAACCAAAATGATGGCAGGTTTACAATGATAGGTGTAAAAGCAGATGGTACAAAAGAATTTGTAGAATCAATAGGACAAGTTGAAGGAATAAATACTGGAAGAACGGTAACATCAATAAATAGAGATGGAACTAAAGTTGAAGAAAAGGAAGTAAAAGGATTATTTCAAATAGCAGGAAGACCTGAAGAAGGAATTAGCATTTCTATAGGAAGTTACAATATTCCAGAGGTACAATATATTCAAAATATGAATGATAGAGAAAATAGACAAGCAATCCCAATAGGGGTAAAATCAAGATATGATAACTATGTGTATCATAGAGTAAGAGAAGAAGCAAACAGAAATGAAGGACTTGGAACTCAAGAAAAAGACAGAGAGATAGAACAGAGGACAGAGGAAGTAAAAGAAAGTGAAGAAAGAGGAGATGCAGAAGAAAGAACTATAGATGGAACAGATGCAGACTTAGAACAAATAAAAGAACAAATAATCGAAAATGCTTTAGATAATTATGAAGATATGTCGCCAAGTGAATTAATGCAATATATAAAATTACAACTTGAAAGTTATAACTTAGTTATGAATGTTGAGGAAGAAAAAAATGTAATATATGAAATTAAAATTAGGGTTGAAGATGAAGCGAGAGCATTTCCATCAAGAGAAAGAAATGAACTGGAATAATAGATAATAAAAATACAACTCATAAAAATCACTTTTTAAAATATAATTTAAAAGGTGATTTTTTTATGGGATTAAAATGTAAAAAAGTAACAAAATTTATATTTAAAAAGATAATAAAAATATTTAATAATCAAACAAAAATAGCTAATAAACATATAAATTTTCAAGAAAAAAGAAATTTATTTAATAAAATTATAGCTATTTCTTTGATGCTTATTATATTTTTCTATACATTAAGTTTCAAAAATTTTAGCAATGCTAATTTAGAAGATAATGAAAAGGTAAATTTAGATGAAATACAAAAAACAATTGAAACTTCAGCCAATTTAAATAAAGATAGCTCTAGTAATGAGCCAAAGCTAGATTCAAGAATAGCACTTGTGTATGATAGAAATTCAGGAAATGTTTTATATGAGAAAAATGGACATAAAACAACCCCTATGGCAAGCACAACTAAAATAATGACATCAATAGTTGTTTTAGAAAAGACAAATTTAAAAGACATAGTTGTAGTAGATAAAAAAGCGGCTGCGACAGGCGGATCTAGGCTAGGGCTTAAAACAGGAGATAAATTAACAGTTAATGATTTATTATATGGGTTAATGTTAAGGTCTGGAAATGATGCAGCTGTAGCACTTGCAGTATATGTTGGAGGAAGTATAGAAGGGTTTGCTAAATTAATGAACCAAAAAGCAGCAGAATTAGGACTAAAGAATACAAATTTTGTAACACCACATGGGCTAGATAGTGAAAAACATTATACAACAGCATATGAACTTGCAAAAATGGCAGATTATGCATTGAAAAATGAAAAATTTAGGAAAATTGTTGGAACAAAAAATTGTAATATAACTATTAATGGAGCATCTAAAAATATTAGTAATACAAATGAGTTACTAGAATACTTAAATGGCGTTTATGGAATAAAAACAGGATTTACAAATGGAGCAGGAAGATGCTTAGTTACAAGCTGTAAAAGGGGAGAGTTAGATATAATAACAGTAGTTTTAGGAGCAGATACAAAAAAAATAAGAACATCTGATAGTATAAAATTAATAGATTATATTTATAAAAATTATGAAATAGTAAATGTAAAAAAAATAATAGGAGATAAATTTAATGATTGGTTAAAAATAAATGAAAACAGAGTATATGTAAATAAAGGAATAACAAACGAAATGAAACTTAGTATAGAAAATTTAAGTTTTGAAAAGATGGCTGTTAAAAAACAAAATAAAGATATCATAAATGTAGAAATAAATGCAATTTTTTACTTTGAAGCACCAGTAAAAGAAAAAAGCACAGTAGGAAATCTAAAAGTTATAATAGATGGAAAAGAAATTGAAATTTTAGATATATACAATGAAAAAGAAGTAGAAAAAAAACAGCTTGATGATTATATAAAAGAATTTTTATATAATGTTAGATATGTTTAAAATTTTAGTAAATTTTAAACATATCTAACAGGAATAAATCATGAAAATTTTAACAAATTTAAGTCAGATAACTATTTAATATCAACGATTAGTTGACTTTTTTAAAAAAATTCATGATTTACTCCTGCATATCTAATATTAAGTATTGACTTTTTTTTAGATTTTTGCTATTATATTAATTGTTATTTTAATTATATTTTGAAGTGCAGGTATAGTTTAGTGGTAAAATGAATCCTTGCCAAGGATTAGTTACGAGTTCGATTCTCGTTACCTGCTCCATTTTTTTATTATATTAAAACTTGCGGGAGTAGTTTAGTGGTAGAACGAAACCTTCCCAAGGCTTAAGTGTGAGTTCGATTCTCATCTTCCGCTCCAATAAAAGATTATATAAAAAATATGTATCAAATTAATATATGGAGCATATAATTTACAAAGAGATATTTAAGAAATTACAAATTAAATTATTAAATATGGCGACATAGCCAAGTGGTAAGGCACGAGTCTGCAAAACTCTGATCCCCGGTTCAAATCCGGGTGTCGCCTCCATAGAAAAACCGAGAAAACGTTGATATGTCAATAGTTTTCTCGGTTTCTTATATGTTTTTATGTCAAAAACAAGAATGCAGTATTTTCAATATTTTCAGAAGTTGAAAAATTAAAAGGTTCTTTGTCAATAGTTGGGGTGAAAATTCTGTAAAGCATTTATATTCTAATTC